>ERZ501012.21-NODE-21-length-70978-cov-28.470849_pt1 | contig 70978 bp, 65 predicted proteins | sample MGYA00248887_ERZ501012 | MGnify/ENA primary metagenome ERZ501012 (study PRJEB25958, sample SAMN03398566) | human skin metagenome | study: EMG produced TPA metagenomics assembly of the Human Skin Microbiome Metagenome (human skin metagenome) data set. | reverse complement strand
ACGCTATCTTTAGGCAATTGCTTAGGTGCTTAACTACTGATGAATATTTACCAAAATTAGTTTAGTTTTTTCTGTCGTGTGCAGAGTGTCAATTAATTCGCAAAAAATTAATGATTAAATATTTTTTCAACGTCTTGTAGTACACTTGGCAAAGCCTGTCGTAATACTTGTGGGTCGCCTGTCATCTTAGCTAATGAAATAAGTCATTGTTAACTTGGTGTTGTTTTTGCAAAATCTGTTGCCCCATCAGGTTATCATAAAAATTAATTAAAGCATTGACTTTAGCTTGGGTATAGCGTTGTTTGGCAGATATAGAATGAAGTTAAAAAACTAGCCATTGTCAGTTGGGCAACTGGGTATGGCATGACGTTGGGAGCGTAATTCTTTGCGAAGCTTAGCCGCATCAAAACGGCATTGATGTAGCTCATCTTTAATTTCAAGTGGCGGAACAGGGGTTGGTTTGCCCTGTTTATCTACTGCTACCATCGTAAAATAACAGCTATTGGTATGACGAATAGTACGTTCTTGGATATTCTCAGCTTCTACTCGGATGCCGATTTCCATCGATGTATTACCCACATAATTGACACTTGCCAAAAAAGTGACCAATTCGCCCACATGAATTGGCTCACGAAATGTCACTTGATCAACCGATAACGTGACGACATATGAGCCGCTATAACGGCTAGCACAGGCATAGGCGACTTGGTCAAGCATTTTTAACAAATCACCGCCATGCACATTGCCGGTAAAATTGGCGTAATCAGGTGTCATCAATACCGACATGGTCAGTTCGCTTTGTAAGGGTGCAGATTTTGGGGTAGTATTAATAAAAGTAGAATTAGGCATAGCTTCCTCGATGGGGAATGCGCTTTTAATAAAGCGAAAAATTAAATAACAATTGGCTTATTTTAAGAGGTTTTTTGCTAAATACCAATGCTATTATTGATACACGTTGATATCAACATGATTTGCTAGAAGCATGGGGTTTGGCAAATTTAAAAAAAAAGCCTATTAGGGCTTGACAGTTTTTTTGGCTATGCTAGAATACGCACCACTTAACCAGCAAGCCTGTTTAATAAAAATTCTACCACTTATTCTCCAATAGCTCAGTCGGTAGAGCAATGGACTGTTAATCCATGTGTCCCTGGTTCGAGCCCAGGTTGGAGAGCCAAATACTAAAGCCCTTTTTTAAAGGGCTTTTTTATTTTAGCAATTTTTTATGTTAAATCTTTAGGCGGTAAGCGGATAATTGTGTTTGGCTGATTTATATGTTTTGAATTTAACTTTTTTGCAAAAAATGCTTGACAGAGATTAGCAAAATCATTAATATACGCACCACTTGATAACTGTTCTCCAATAGCTCAGTCGGTAGAGCAATGGACTGTTAATCCATGTGTCCCTGGTTCGAGCCCAGGTTGGAGAGCCAATCAAGTAAGATTTCGACCCATTCCTTGTGAATGGGTTTTTTTATATCAAAATTTCTCGTATCTACTTATATTTATCTAATAATTGATTCAAACGAGTATTATGACCGCTTCGCTCTCTCCAACCCAACTTCAGTTTATCCAGCTACAGCAAGCCATTGATCGTCCACGTATTGCAAAATTGGTGGAAGATCAACAACGTGGACAGTTATCACCAGCAGATAAAAATTATTATGAAGGTTTAATTAGTCAATTTGTGGCATTGGTACAATTACCCAATGCTGCCCATCTTGCGATGCAAGTTTTACCCGAATTTAAGCTAACTGTGCCTGTGTTATTAGATGGTATGGCATATCGCGCCCTACAAGACCACGATGCTAAGGCGTGCGTGTTTGCCGCCTATATGATTGACCAGTCCTTGCTTGAGCGCGATTTAACGCCGCTGTTTAATGCGGTGCTCAATTATGGCACGCCTGAGCTATGGGTACAGTTGATAAAAACGGTTAACAATGTACCTGTCGAGCCCATTATTAAAAAGGTGTATGCCAGTGATAAATCAGTCCAAGATTACTGGGAGTCACAAATTTTGGTAGAAGATAATGGTCTCTAGCCAATAACGCTGCTAGTGTGAAGTGTGTGCGAAAGATTGCCTCTACAAAAAATCACCGCGCCTTAAAGGCGGTATGCTATGCTATTCGCGATGCTTTGTATTAAACTATTAAATTGATTTGAATTATGCGTTTATTATTTAAGGAATGCCTATGTTATCTAACCGACAACGCGCTGCCGCCAAAAGAAACCAACAAGTCATGGTGCCTATTCATATCAAAATTACCGAAGAGATGTATGAGTTATTAGGTGAAGTGGCAAAAAAACATGGTTTCCCGCGTATTCAAGGCTTAATTCGCCTTTATATTCGTCAGGGATTAGATGCTGAAGATGTGGATTATACATTGGCAGAAGATGAACGGTTTTTGCAAAAATTGCGTCGTCAAGGGGTAAGCGATGAAATTTTAGCAATTGCTCTACGGGATGATGAGGAAGAAGATCTATCAAACACCGACCAAAAAAATAATGAGCAGCAAGATACAGATAACTAATCTGTCATTAGCTTAAAACTTTAATGGCTATTTTTTACGTAAACAAAAAATTTTTATGCAAAAGTACTTGCATTCTTTTTTATCTTATATATAATAGCCACCACAAAACGGAAGCTTGGCAGAGCGGTTGAATGCACCGGTCTTGAAAACCGGCAAGGGTGCGAGCCCTTCGAGAGTTCGAATCTCTCAGCTTCCGCCATATTCCAAAAAACCTCTGATTAATCAATCAGAGGTTTTTTATATAATTTGATTTTGATGCAAAACGAATTCTACAATCTCACTAAGCCAGTAAACACCTCACAAATAAAAAGCAAAAATTCTTATCAATGAATTAAGCAGCACTACAATAAAAATCATAATAAGAATTGAATGGTTGAAAAAATTAAACGGTAAAGTTTTCGCCCAAATAAACTTTTTTAACCAGCTCATTATTAAGCACTTCATGTGCGGTACCTTCGGCGATAATTACCCCTTCCGATACGATATAGGCTTTTTCACAAATTGCTAACGTCTCTCGCACATTATGGTCGGTAATTAATACCCCAATCCCGCGATTTTTAAGGGACGTAATTACCTCTTTAATATCCCCTACTGAAATCGGATCAACCCCCGCAAATGGCTCATCGAGCAAAATAAATTTCGGATTACTCGCCAGACAACGAGCGATTTCACAGCGGCGGCGCTCGCCCCCTGACACACTCATTCCAAGTGAGTGTCGGACATGCTCAAGATGAAATTCTGCCATAAGCTGCTCTAGCGCTTGTTTTTGCCCCTGTTTGTCTAAGTCAGCGCGGGTCTGTAAAATACTTAAAATATTGTCCTCAATTGTCAATTTGCGAAAAATTGACGCTTCTTGTGGCAGATAGCCTATCCCTGCCTTGGCGCGTTCATGCATAGAGAGCGGTGAAATGTCTTGATTTCCCAGTAAGATTTGACCTTTATCCATATTGACAAGCCCCACCACCATGTAAAAACTGGTGGTTTTCCCTGCCCCATTTGGCCCCAACAATCCCACCACTTGCCCTTGCTCAACCGAGAACGATACATCTTTGACCACCCAACGTTTGCCATAATGTTTGGCAAGGTGTTTCATGATAAGCGGTTGTGGCTGAGTAGTCGGGGCAATTGGCATAACACATCCTTTACTTTGTCAACTGTGTCAATGTTTTGTTGAGTGGTTTTAGCGGATAAATTAACAAGTAATTTTATTTATCTTAATTACTGCGTAAGCCCACTCGTTTATTTGGCTGTGGTGGGAACACCAATTCCACGCGCTGGCTACCACCTGCGGTGGCTTCGATATCGCCAACTTTGAGGCTATAGCGAATGACATTGCCCGAAAAACTGCCACCATTTTGGGTTAAGTGAGCATTGCCAGTCAAGGTAACAATCCCCGATTTCACATCGTAATCAATACGGTTGGCTTGCCCTTTTGCCAGCCCCTTTTCTTGGGTAACGATTTGCTGAATCGTAGCGGGGCGTCCTGTGGCAACGGCACTTTCAATGTCACGACTTGGCGTTAAGTTTACCGTCAGATTGTCGGCTGCCATTTTTAGCGTGCCTTGGGTAATGGTGACATTGCCTGAATAGGTTGTCACGCCCGTGCGTTCACTGTACGTGGCTTTATCGGCAAGTAAGCGGATTGCTTCATTGGCATCCGATGGCAAGGCATAGGCTACACTAGCAATTAGCCCTGTGGCTGCTAAAACGGCAATCAAACTACCTCGAAAATGGGTTTTAAGCATATTTAAACCTTCACAATTCATGCTAATTTAAAATAAATAGGGCTATCTATTGGATACAAGGTTTTTTAATAAATGTTAGTTTTTAGCAGGTAAAAACGTCATACTCACTTTATTAAAGGTATAATCCCCTGTATTGATATCGGCTGCCACATCTTGAGCCGTAAATTGACTATTACCTTGGTTAACTGTTAATGGACGATTACTAACCACTTGCTGGGTTTGTAAATTACCAATAAAATCTTGCCCTTTTAGCGTAATAACAGGGCTATCAATGGCTTGATCTAAATTCTGGTTAGTCATCATCACGTTACCCGATAATTGTGCTAACTGTTTGGCTTCATCAAGTTGGGCGGTTTGGGCAGTCAATTTGACTTCTTTTTGATTAGCGGTTCGCCATATGATAGTTGGATCAGTAAGTACCGCCATCTTCGCGTTTTGATAATGTGTGACAGCTGTAGCCTTTAGCCGATACTGGATATCGCCTGTGGCATTCGTTTGCAGCCCATCAATTTGGCTGGCTTGGTAATCGATGTCTGAAGGTTTTAGGTTAAGCTTGCCTAAACTTGCATCGTTACTGGCATAAAAATAACCTGCAATAATAATCAGCACCAGACTGAGCACAAATAACGCTTTGGTTGACACTATCCTATCCTCTAGCTACTATTTATTTACAAACAATACAGACCTTTATTCAACGCCTTTACCAAAATTTGTTCAGTCAATATAGTCCGCTAGTAGTGTATTATAATGTCCTGTGGCTTTAAGAATAATGTCACACACTTCTCGCACCGCCCCATGACCACCGGCATGCGTGGTCACCATACTGGCTCGTTTAATTACTTCTCCATGTGCATTGGGCACAGTCGCACAAAAGCCTACTGCTTGCATGGCTTTGATATCTACCCAATCATCACCCATATAGGCACATTCTGCTAAGCTAATATTACCATCTGCTAAAACCTCATTTAACGCTTCAAGTTTATCAGGGCGACCCTGCATAAAATGGGTAATTTTTAACTCTTTGGCTCGTTTTTCTACAATTGGACTGCTGCGTCCGGTAATAATTGCGGTTTTTATGCCCGCTTTGTGCAAACATTCAATCCCAAACCCATCTTGTACATGAAAATTTTTGGTTTCTACACCATTGGCATCATAGATAATTTTGCCATCTGAGAGTACCCCATCCACATCCAAGACGAATAATTTTACTTGACTGGCTTGTTCAATTAAATTTTGCATAATAATTTCCAAGGTTATTTTTTGATTTATGTAATTCAGATCGTTATTTTACACCGGCTTGTAATAAGTCATGTATGGTCAATATTCCAGCTAACGTATGATCAGGGTTTAATATCAATACTTGGTTAATTTTCTGCTCATTCATTAAGCTTAATGCATCTGAAGCACGTAAATTAGGCTTGACAGTTTTAGGATTGGCTGACATTACCGTATCGATATGGCTGGTCAAAGGCAATTGTTTTTCTAAGCTACGGCGCAAATCGCCATCAGTAAACACCCCAACCACTTGGTTGTTATCGTTAACCACTACGGTCATCCCGAGCCTTCCGCCTGTCATACTAAATAACGCTTCGTTCAACGTAGCATCGTATTTAACCACCGGTAAGCTTTCGACATCCTGATGCATCAAATCTTGGACTTGGGTTAAAAGCTGTCTGCCCAGCGCCCCAGCGGGGTGCGATAAGGCAAAATCTTCTGAGGTAAAATTTTTGCTGTGTACCAATGCTACCGCCAATGCATCGCCCAATGCCAAAGTGGCGGTGGTGCTAGAAGTCGGGGCTAATCCTAACGGGCAAGCTTCATCAAATGCCCCAAGTGTCAAGGCAACATCGGCAGAACGCGGCAAAATTCCTCGTTTATCGCGGCTGATACTAATTAATGGAATGGCTAGGCGTTTTACCACGGGCAGTAATGTACGGATTTCATCAGATTCGCCAGAGTTTGAAATGGCCAATAGCACATCCCCTGGCACAAGCATCCCCAAATCACCATGCCCCGCCTCGCCTGGATGCATAAAAAATGCAGGCGTACCCGTTGATGCAAAAGTTGCCGCAATTTTACGCCCAATATGCCCGGATTTGCCCATCCCTGTGACCACCACGCGACCTTGACAATTTTCTATCAAATGACATGCCGTCACAAAACGCTCATCAAGCTGTTCTCTAAGTAGATCTAAAGCGCTTTGTTCGGTTGCTATCGCCTCATCGGCATATTTTAAATAATCCCTATCTGCCATTTTTGCATGATTATTTTGCATTGGTCTGTTTGCCGCTAAGCTAGATACTACTTTTTCAAAGCCCATGCTTACCTCACTGATAATACTAATTCAATAAATAATAGCAGAGTTCGTTGCTTCGAACGAAAGGCACAATCATACCGTAAAAAGCTGTAATATTCATTATAATTGTTGCAAACGGGCTTACTAAACTTACCTAAACCAAAAAACCTGTTCTTAGTTGAACAGGTTTTTGCTTAGTAGAATTAAAGTGTGACACCCATTTATTTAGAATGTTAGTCATGATCACTTTTGTCATTATCAAATTCTGTATTGTCGGGTATATCAAAGTTGCCCTCAAAATTACCATCAAAGCCACGATCATTCTCGTAGCCATTATCAAAACCACGATCCGCAAAACCGCTACGATCAAAGCCCGAGCCAAAGCCACTACGCTCGCCTTGTCCTACACTTGGATACCCACGTTGGTCATTGTCATAACGATGCTCAAAGCCACGCTCAGCAAAACCACCTCGCTCTGCCCCAAAGCCTGTACGAGCACCGCCATCAAAGCCCCCACGAGTCATACCATAACCCTGTGGCTGATCAAAGCCGCTTGTACGTTCAAAGCCCATACCTGCTGATTGCCCAAAGCCACCTGTTGCTGGCATTGTACCTGTGGTACGAGGGTTACGAGCAGGAACAACCGTTGAAATAGCATGTTTATAGACCATTTGACTAACGGTATTTTTTAATAAAACTACATACTGATCAAAAGACTCGATTTGACCTTGTAGTTTAATACCATTCACCAAAAAAATTGATACAGGAATACGGTCTTTACGTAAAGAATTTAAAAATGGGTCTTGAAGGGTTTGACCTTTTGACATGATATTTCTCCAAAAATCAGATTATGTTGTTATTGTAATATTGCACACAATATATTTAAATTATCAATGTTTATAATACGATAATAAGTTACTCAACCATTGATATTATATATATTCATCAATCTAACTTATTAGCATTAGTGAATATAGATATTTATACTTAACTGGCACTTATTATTGTTCAATAGGTAAATTTTCATCTAACTTACCATCTCACGACGGCAATGGGTAATGAAAAGTAGCTTATTTTGCCTATAACACCCCAATCTGTCAAATTTTTACTTAGTTGTTTATCGATAGCGCTTGACAAATACCGTATTTTTATTTTAACACTAACTTTATTTGATGATTGTACTATAAAATGCTTGAACATTTTATGTTTAAAGTTCATTTATTGTAATAAAAGTTTGCGAACTTGTGCCATAGAATCCACAGTGTGCAAATTGTGGCGTTGGTTTAAGGCGGAAATGGTTGTTAATCTTCTTAGCCAAGTGTATTGCCGCTTTGCCAGTTGCCGCGTGGCAAACAGAGCTTTATCCTGTAGCTGTTGGTATAGCATCCTTTGAATAACAGTATTATTCTCAAATTGATCCCCTTTATTTGCAAGCTGCTCAAGATAATCCCACGCCTGCCGATAGCCCACGCACCGCATGGAAGGCATATCAGCGTGTAGGTCATATTTTTGGCGAAGGTCGATGACTTCTTGCAAAAACCCCTGCGCCCACATGATCTCTAATCGCAACGCAATACGGTCATGTAGCCATGCTCTATCGGGCATGATGGCAAATATCTGCCAGTTTTGCTTAGGATTGTCAGCAAGGGCGATATTGGACTGTGCCTGAAATTCGCTTAACGGTTTACCTGTTTGCAAAAACACTTCCACCGCCCGTCCTACCCGTTGGGTATCGCTTGGCAAAAATTTTGCCGCCAATATCGGGTCATGTTGTTTGAGAAACTCATGGACTTTTTCATTCCCCTGTTCGGCAAACATGGTTAAAACTTGCTCCCGAGTCGCGGGCAAAGTGGCGGGGATATCAGCAATCCCTTCAAGTAATGCCATATAATACATCATGGTGCCACCGACTAGGACAGGCGTTTTGCCTTGGGCGTGGGCAAGCTCGATTTCCTGTTTGACATCTTCGACAAATTGAGCCACGCTGTAGCTTTCGGTGGGGTCGATGATATCAACAAGGGCGTGCGGGTATTTTGTGAGTTCCTCTGCGGTAGGCTTGGCAGTGCCGATATTCATGTCACGGTAAATCAGGGCGGAATCGACTGAGATAAGGGAATATTTGCCTGTGTCATAAAGTTCGTAGGCTAAGGCGGTTTTGCCGCTGGCGGTTGGGGCAATTAGGCAGATGACGTTTTGCATAAATATCTTAACTTAAGGTATATCAATCGTTAAAATTTCAGAATTTTTTAATAAACTTTCAAATTTTTCTTTATCTTGTAACACTGCCTGCGTGAGTAAATCTATTTGCACTAAATAAAAATTATCCTGCCAAAAAATCAGCCCTTGCCTGCCCTGCTCATTTTCCACAATTTTTAAAAACTTAGGTAACTCGTCAAATAACCTTTCAACAGAAAAATGATTTTCGGCTTGAGTTTCGCTTTGGGTTTCTAAGGTTTCAAAAAATTGATAATCGACTTTGCGTTCATTAACTTGTAACGAAGTGGGTTTAAAAGTAGAATTTTTGGCACATAGATTATCCTCTAGCAAGTTTGGCAACGATGCAGTTTTTCTATTTTCAAAAATAGTTTTAGCCTTCATTTGCGATGGCATAATTTCTGATTGAAAAGCTGTTTTGCTTAATTTTACCTTTAATATGTCTTGCAAGGCTTGATTGAGCAACGCCAAAATATTGGCAAGCGGTTGGATTTTAACCTGCTGTTTACTGGGGTGGATATTGACGTTTATCCAGTCATTGGGCAGGTCAAAAAATAACGCATAGCCCATATTGACATTCTCCATACCGACTTGGCGGGCGGCTTTGGCAATAGTTTGACTAATCGCCAAGTCACTGACAAGGCGTTGGTTGATATAAATTAGTTTTGGTAAATCAAGGGCTTGCGGGGTAACAAACAGCCAACCTGTGACTTGAGCGGTTTCACTATTTTCCCTACTTTCTAACGGTTGTAGCGCGGTTAAAGGCAGTTCAAACGCGGTAGCGATATGGGCTAAAGGCAAATTGAGGGCATTTTCCAATCTGTGAAGATTTGGGTTTGGTGAATTTAAGCCTTGCAAACTGGTTTCTTTATTTAGGCTATTTAAATTAAGTCGTAATTTATCTTGGTGATACAGTTGTAAACTAATATCGGCAAAGCTAATCGCTAGGCGTTGCACGACTTGTTCGATTTGGGCAAATTCGGTGGTGAGGCTTTTAAGATTTCCACGTCTAGCGGGAACGTTATAGTATAAATCTCGCACACTGACGGTCGTGCCACGATTTTTGACAATCGGTTTTATCTGGGCGTGGCCAACCTCGTCACCGCTTAGGGTCAGCTGTTGCCCAATGCCTGTGTCGTTGTGGCTACTGGTCAGGGTAAGGTGCGACACGGCAGCGATACTGGCAAGGGCTTCGCCTCGAAAACCTAAACTGTTAATACCCGATAATTCACCAACATCGGCAAGTTTGCTGGTGGCGTGGCGAGTAACGGCAAGGGTCATGTCGTCTGGATGGATGCCGGTGCCGTTGTCGCTGATTTGGATAAGCCCTAGCCCGCCTTGCTCGATATGGATGGTGATGTGGGTCGCCCCTGCGTCGATGGCATTTTCTAGCAGTTCTTTGACGACGGATGCGGGGCGTGTGACGACTTCACCTGCGGCGATTTGATTAATCAGTAAAGGGGAGAGTTTTTGTATGCGTTGGGTCAAGCAATCACCACTTCCCTATCATTATTCTCGAGGCGTTTAATCTCAATTTTCATCACAGGCTCTGCCAAATAACCCTCTGCCCGACTCGCCCACTCAATAATCACTAGAGCTTTCGGCTCATCTTGGTATTCATAAAACCCGATAAATTCCAACTCTTCGGGATCGTTTAAACGGTATAAATCGGCATGATACACAGGCTTTATCGTGCCGTCAGCTTGCGGGATTTGATACGGCTCAACAAGGGTAAAGGTCGGACTTTTTACTGCCCCAGTATGCCCCATTGCCTGTAGCCAATAGCGGGTGAGTGTGGTTTTGCCCGCCCCCAAATCGCCCGATAGCCACACGCTACCTGTCAAATTCATTTCGGCAAGCTGTTTGGCTAAGGCTTGGGTGTCAGTTTCGGATTTTAAAATAAGGGTTTTCATAAATGTTTATCTTTTCGCAATAGTTTTTTTGCACCACTATTTAACCTGCAATACCACTTTTGGATTGATAAATTTTTCCCCGTTAATCAATTTTTCATACATTGTTGGGTCGTGCCATTCGGCTTTGACTTGCTCGCTAAATTTAAAGTCTTCCAGTTTTAACTCGCCCATTTGTGCATTATCCACATCGTCGGCAAAACATTGGGCATAGCCTGTCGCCGTTTCGTGGGCAATGACAGAATACACGCTGACATCAGTTTCGCCATTTTGCATTTGGGTCTGTTTTAAGATTTCCCTTGCCCAAAAAAATACCACTCGGCTAAACTGCTCGGCAGACGGCGACACAGGCAGGCTAATCCAGCGTTGGCTAAATTTTTTGCACGCCTCGATATACTCGGGGTCGTCTTTGTCCCAAAAACAAATCGCATGATCAAAGCTGTCAATGATATCTTTGATAGACGATTTTAACAGTCCAAAATCATACACCATCTGCCCGTGGTCAAGGCGATGGGCTTCTAGGATGAGCTCAATTTGGTAACTGTGTCCGTGGATGGAATATTTACACCGTTCGGAGCTACAGTTGCGCACGATATGGGCGTTTTCAAATTTAAACAGTTTTCGGATTCGCATAGTATTTAGTCAGTAAAAATAAAGCCTTATTATAAAACACTTCGCTATTTTAAGCCATTTTAGCCCTGTAAAATCCTGTCAATATCAGCCATCCTTGCCATACGGTTGTGGTATTAAACCAAACAAATTTCAAAATTCCAAATTTATGCTAAGATAACAAAATCAATTTTTACCAGCATTCACAACTTAGGGGCAAATATGATTAAGGTAATGGTGGTCGATGACCATGATTTGGTACGAATGGGAATTACTCGGATGCTGTCAGACAGTCCCGATATCGAGGTCATTGCCGATGCTGCCGATGGGGAATCCGCCATTCAATTTGCCAGAAACCTTAAGCCCGATGTGATTTTGCTCGATGTCAATATGCCCAATCTTAGTGGGGTCGAAGTCACCAAACGCTTACTACAAAATGACAAGTCCACCAAAATTTTAGCAGTCAGTAGCCTTGCCGCCCAGCCGTATCCTTCGATGCTATTAAAGGCAGGGGTCAGTGGCTATATCACCAAAGGCACACCACTTGATGAGATGATTAAGGCGATAAAAAAGGTGCATCAAGGCGGGCGTTATTTTAGTGCCGATGTTGCCGAACAGCTTGCCGAGGTGGTGCTAGATAATAGCGAATCGCCGTTTGATTTGTTAAGTGAGCGAGAACGGCAAGTCGCTATGATGGTGGTCAATTGCCAAAGTCCGCAGCAAATTGCTGATAACTTATTTGTGAGTGTCAAAACGGTAAATACTTATCGGTATCGAATTTTTGAAAAACTAAATATCGATAGCGATGTCAAGCTGACCCACCTTGCCATGCGTCACGGATTGATTCAGCCGTAAAGTGATACTTCAATGATTACCAATCCGGTTTTTTCTTCGTTATTTGACCAATCGCATTCAGCCGATAAAAATAAACGCATTGGTATGGTGTATAACGCCTATCGTGTGGTAATTGCGGCATTTTTTTCACTGAATTTTTTATTTGTCTTGCGTGCCTCTCACCAAAGTTTTTGGGTGCTGATTAATTTTTTACCCACATTTGGTTATCTGCTATTGGCGATTGCCTTATTCATTGCTTATCATTTTTATCCCAAAAACACCCTGTTAATGGTTGGGCTGTCAATTGACGTGCTCGCTTTGTCAATCATGTTGTATTTTAGCGGTGGCGCAGATATTCAGATTGTGCTGTTGTTTTTGGTATCGGTGGCTGCTTCATTTATGCTGCTAAGAACCCACCAAGCGATATTAATCACGTTATTTGCCATTACTTTGGTGATGTACCAACAATTTTCCCATGCCCTTAAAGATGATATCACTTATACCGCCATAAATAACTTTGCTTTGATGGCAGTCAGTTTTATTGGGGTGGCATATTTAAGCCATTCGTTGGCAAAACGTCTAACACAAATCGAGAATTTATCCCAGCGTCAAATCAGTGAAGTCAATGCGTTAAATGCAATTAATGAAAAAATCGTGCAAATGAGCGAGCAAGGGGTATTGGTGGTTTCACACCAACTTGAAATTTTAATTGCCAACGATATTGCGGTTACTCAACTAAATCTAGCGCCACAAAAAGATGGCTATTTTTTACCCATCATCCAGCCAGCCCTTGCTGATGCATTATTCCCCATCATTTGCCAATCTGAAGAAACGGTAATTTTTCATCCTGATACGAGCTTGTCTTTTGTTGCTGAGTCAGATTTAGATGATATGGCAGCTTCGAGCGATTTTAATCCCAATGATTTGCGTTTGCGGGTGACCCAATTGGGTAGCGAATATGCCTTGGTATTAATTGAAGACTTGCGTCGAGAACAAAGCCATGCCCAACAGCTTAAACTTGCCTCGTTGGGGCAATTGACCGCCAGTATTGCCCACGAAATTCGTAACCCGTTAGCGGCGATTAGCCAAGCCAGTCAATTATTAATAGAAGAAGCCAAAGTACCCGACAGCCAGTTATCTGATGATGATGCGATATTGTATGAGATGATTTTTAAACAGACCAAACGGGTCAATCAAATCATTGAGGATGTGTTAAAGCTCTCTCGTCAACAAAGACCTAATCGCATATATATTGAGCCAAAAACGTGGTTAACCAACTTTATTAAGGAACAATTTGGTGCACATGATGTATTTTTACACTGTCATACCGATGCAGGCTTGTTATTTGATGACCACCAGTTAGAGCAAGTATTGACTAATCTGATCAATAATGGGCTAAGATTTAGTAGCAAAGCCCATCCTCATGCCTATGTGACGCTCGAGGTATATGAGTTTGGGCGTTATATCCACCTTGATGTGATTGATGAGGGCAAAGGCGTATCGGCGGAGCATTTACAGTATTTATTTAATCCGTTTTTTACCACTGATCATCAAGGGACGGGGCTAGGGCTGTATCTTTCTCAAGCGTTTTGTCAAGCCAACCATGCCGATTTGCAATATGTGGCAAACCATCCATATACCTGCTTTAGAATTCGTTGTGAAAAAAAGTTACGTGAGGCAAACTAATGAGTCTTTAGATTGTCTTTATCAAATGGCAGCCAAAATGCTTTAAATAAACCTTTGATTTAATTATTTTTTTAAGCGTACCAAATATCCGATAGATGACACAAATTTGAGTGAATACCTGTACACTTTTTTAAGTTTTTAGGCTACAATAGCCACGTAATTATTTTTTATAGTCATCTGTAGGATAAGCGTATGACCTCTCAAGCCACTAACAACGATTTTGACCAAGCACCGATTAATTGGGTGCCGGCTATCGTTTTAATCAGCACCCCCATCTTGGCATTATTGATTGTGCCTTATTATCTTTGGACACATACGGTTAGCTGGCAAGTTTGGGCAATTTTTGTGTGTTTTATGGCGTGGAATGGTTTAAGTATCACGGTAGGCTATCATCGCCTATGGTCACATCGCACCTTTCAAGCCCATCCGATTGTTAAATGGTTTTTCTTAATCGGGGGTACACTCGGCGTCCAAAGCTCGGTGTTCGATTGGTGTGCCGGTCATCGTATCCATCACCGCCACGTCGATGATATTGATAAAGACCCATATTCGGCAAAACGTGGTTTTTGGTTTTCCCATCTAGGCTGGATGTTACGTGACTATCCCAGTGGCAATTTTGATTATAAAAATATCCCCGATTTAACAGCCGACCCGATCTTGGTATGGCAGCATAAATATTATGGTCTTTGGGTGATTTTAACCAATTTTGGCTTGCCGATGTTATTTGGCTGGCTGGTGGGCGATGTGATGGGTACATTGGTATTGGCTGGGCTATTACGCTTGGTATTAAGCCATCATTTTACTTTCTTTATCAACTCACTTTGTCATATGTTTGGTACCCGCCCTTATACCGATAGCAACACTGCCCGTGACAATCCGATTTTGGCAGTGTTTACTTGGGGTGAAGGTTATCATAATTACCATCACTATTTTCAATACGACTACCGTAATGGGGTAAAATGGTGGCAGTATGACCCATCTAAATGGATAATCTATGGGCTATCAAAAGTTGGCTTAACATGGGATTTAAAACGGGTACCTGATGTGACCATTCAACATGCGCAAGTTGAAATGAAATTTAAACGAGCCCAAACTAAATTTGAGCGTTTTGGTTCAAATCTCCCTTCCAACTTTATAGAGCTAAAAGAACGATTAGTAACCGAACAAAATGCATTTCATCAAACAATTGCTGAATGGCAAGCATTAAAAACTCAAGCGGTTGAAATGAAAAAGCATGAATTTGCGCAACGCCTGCATGAAGTGGATGCCAAATTCAAAGACCAATTTGCAGGTATTGAGAAAAAACTACAGGCGCATAGCCACCAACTTGAACAGGTGCTTATGCAATTAAAAGGTAAAATGATTTAATCAAAAAACCACTCAATAAAAAAGACTGAACCCATTCAGTCTTTTTATCAGTTTAAATCTCAACTTAAAGTTGTAATAAATCCGCTAACCCTTGCTTGTATGTGACGCCCCGCCAAATAAAATGTACATTTGCTTGCTCAAACGGTTTATCATCAAACCACAAAAATACCCCTTCCATCATCTTTGGCCAATCATTCCAATCGATCTGTTGACTGCTCATCAAAACCGCTAAAAATGCCGAAATCAGCGTATCATGGCTGACGGATAATAATAAATAACCCGGTTGCGGTTGTGAGTGATAAAATAATCGTAATAAATCCAAGCCCCCGATATGCGACAGTTTTGTGCCTGGCAAATCATTTGCTAAAAAGCGATTAATAAACTTTAGCGCCCCAATTTCTCGAAAGATTTTGCCAGCTTCGCTAACATCGACAACCAAGCTACCTGGCTCAACCAATAAGGCTTGCTGTGAAATGTTTCGTTGAATGCCTGCCCCTGCTTGCATCAAGGTGGCTGTTTCGATACAGCGTTGGATTGGACTACTGAGGCTATCGACATCCATTGAATACTCAAGATTTTCTGCCAGCCATCGACCCCATGCCTGTGCCAATATTCGTCCATCTGCGGTTAAGGGTAAATCGTAACTTGCAAACCCATTTTTATCCGAAGGCTCTCGCAGGGAATGACGGGTAAATAAGATTAACCGTTCATTCTTCGGCAATAGCTTAACCGAGGCCATCATACTAGGCGGTAGATGAGCAAGATCAAACGTAAAATTTTTTTTTGGCATGGGCAATCGTCTCTAACTTGGTTTACTGCATCGCCGATAGCAAACCACCCTATCAACATCATTCACTGAATAAAAGCATCAATCACACGCACTATAACATACACTTATAACATACACTAAGGTATCGATTAACCTTAAAGCATGGATAAAATCATATCTAACTTTTCGGCTGGATTGTCACTTGCAGTAATTGAGCGTCCAATCACAAGATAATCCGAACCGTTTTCTATCGCCTCTTTTGGGGTACAGATGCGGTTTTGGTCATTGCTCTCATCTCCTGCCATGCGAATTCCAGGCGTGATAAGTTTAAAATTTTGTCCGCACAGCGCTTTTAGCATTTTAGCTTCTCGTGCCGAACAAACCACGCCATCTAAGCCAGATTGCTGGGTTAGTAAGGCTAAGCGTTTGACATGCTCATTAATAGGCTCTGTGATACCGATCCCTAATAAATCTTGCTGGTTCATTGAAGTCAGTACGGTAACTGCAGTGACCAATGTATCATAATGTTGTTCTAACAGACATTGTTTGACTTTCTGCATAGCGCTACGTCCACTACTGGCATGGACATTCACCATCCAGACGCCCATGTCTGCCGCTGCAAGTACGGCTTGGGCAGTCGTATTAGGGATATCATGGAATTTTAAATCTAAAAATATTTCAAATCCACGCTGCTGCAATTGTTGGACGATAGCGGTACCATATTTTGTAAATAATTCTTTGCCAACTTTTAAACGGCATAAAGACGGTTCTAAACTGTCGGCTAGTGTCAATGCTTGTTGGTTGTCCATATTATCTAACGCAATAATAATGGGTGATTTTACTATCATTATCAAAATCCTTTTTATAATTTTTTATACGGGTGGCAAATTTGAATTTGTGCGTTTTAGTGCCTCTAAAGACAAGCCATCATTTTGTACTTGGCTTAAATGTTTTTCAAGCTGATGTTGAGTTTGCATCAGTTTATCTCGCGTTTGAACCAACTCTTTATTTATCCGCTGATTTTCAAGCTTCATCTGTAATACCCTAAACAGCATCAACGCAAGTAAGATACCTGCAATAATTCCTAGCGTAATACAAATAATAATCAACAAACCTAAATTCATTTGTGGCACATTGCTAAATAGCAAATTGACATCCACCTGTTGGTTATTGATAATGACTAACATTAAAGAATAACCAAATACGATGAATAATAAAATAGCTACTAAATAACGCATACACACCGCCTAATAAAGTTATAATAATTGCATGATATTATACATTTTTTCGTAAAAAAAGGCAGAAAGTGTATCCTGCCTTTTAATAAAATTCTAAATTTACTCTGTTGTCCACGCGACCTATTAATTGGCAAGATGACAACCGTAAATTATTGGGGTTAGATTGAATGATTAACTGCCTCTCGTAATGCCTTACCCGGTTTAAAGTGAGGTATTGCCGTGGCTTTTACTTCGACCTTTTGACCTGTTTTTGGATTACGCGCCAAACGTGGCGCTCTATGATGCAAACTAAAACTGCCAAAACCTCGTACCTCGACTCGTCCGTCATTGGCTAAGGTATCTACCATTAAGTCGATAATCTGCTTGGTCGCTTCTTCAACGAGCTTTTCTGGTAAATTATCGAATTTGATTGATAATTTAGTAATCAGGTCAGATTTGTTCAATATTTTTTCCATACAACCTCGATATTACAGCCTATCTAACTCTAGTAACTGAACTAACAATTAAAATAATAGCCAACATGATAAAAGTAATAACCTTCTCTAATAACTGTAGGGTTTAGCGAAAAACCCTAGTAAAGTTTATGTATAACTAATGTTATCTAATATAATTCACATTTAATTACTTTTATTATCATATTATAACAAAAATATAATTAAACTTAGCTAAATTTCATCTTGTGTTTACTACCTTTAGTTATTTCTTTTGAGGATTATCAAAATCTTAACAATCAATTATAAACTTATTTTTGTAAAAACTCTATATAAATAAAAAAAGTAGCCATTGGGCTACTTTTTTTATTAAACTACCAAGATTATTGATTGCCTTGTTTTTCTTTGATAAGATCACCAAGGGTTTTGGGTTGAATTTCAGCCGCTGTATTTGCGCTTAATGCTTTAATGGCATCACGCTGTTCAGCTTCGTCTTTGGCTTTAATTGAGAGATTAATGGCACGAGTTTTGCGGTCAACACCGGTAATTTTAGCTTCCACTTCATCACCCACATTTAGCACAGTAGACGCATCGTCTACTTTATCTTGTTGGATTTCTGACGCACGAAGATAGCCTTCAACTTCATCAGCTAGCTTAACTTTTGCACCTTTCGCATCCACTTCAGTTACTGTACCTTTTACCAATGCACCACGATCGTTAGCAATGAGGTATTCATTAAATGGGTCGCTATTAAGCTGTTTAATACCTAAGCTGATACGGTTGGCTTCTGCATCAACGGACAAAATAACCGCTTCAACGGTATCACCTTTGTTGTAATTACGAATCGCTTCTTCACCACTTTCTGTCCATGATAGATCAGATAAGTGAACCAGTCCATCAATACCGCCTTCTAGACCAATGAAGATACCAAAGTCAGTGATTGATTTGATGGTACCTGAGACTTTGTCACCTTTTTGGTGGTTTTTATCAAACTCTTCCCATGGGTTTGGCATGGTTTGTTTAATACCTAAGCTGATACGGCGGCGCTCTTCGTCAATATCAAGGATTTGAACCATGATTTCATCACCCACTTGTACCACTTTTGATGGGTGAATATTTTTGTTGGTGTGGTCCATTTCTGATACGTGAACCAAACCTTCAATACCATCTGCGATTTCAGCAAAACAGCCATAGTCAGTCAAGTTAGTAACGCGGGCTTTAACGTTCGTGCCTTTTGGATAGTTGGCAAGTACGTTGCTCCATGGGTCTGAGCCCAATTGTTTTAAGCCTAGGCTCACACGGTTACGCTCACGGTCAAATTTTAATACTTTAACTTTTAGTTCTTGACCCACTTCCACCACTTCTGATGGGTGTTTAATACGACGCCATGCCATATCAGTGATATGTAATAGACCATCAATACCGCCTAAGTCAACAAACGCACCGTAATCGGTTAAGTTTTTGACCACGCCCATCACTTCTTGACCTTCTTCTAGGTTAGATAATAAGGCTTCACGTTCGGCAGAATTTTCTGATTCCATCACCGCACGACGGCTGACGACGACATTGTTACGTTTTTGGTCAAGCTTAATGACTTTAAATTCAAGCTCTTTACCTTCAAGATGAGCCGTATCACGTACAGGGCGAGTATCGACCAATGAACCTGGCAAGAAAGCACGAACAGAGCCGATATCCACGGTAAAGCCACCTTTGACTTTGCCAGAGATAATACCTGTGACGATTTCATTGTTTTCGTAGAGTTTTTCTAGAACATTCCAAGTTTCAGCACGTTTGGCTTTTTCACGTGATAGCAGGGTTTGACCCATACCATTATCCACGGCATCCACAACGACTTGTACTTGGTCGCCAACGGCTACTTCAAGCTCGCCTTGCTCATTTAAGAACTCTTCACGCGCAACGATACCTTCAGATTTTAGACCCGTATCTACGGTAATCCAATCGCTATCGATGGCTACGACTTGACCAGAGATAACGGCACCACGTTCGACGTCAAGTGCTTGGCTTGCTTCAAATAACTCAGCAAATGATTCCATCATAAATTTTACCTTAATATAGCCGTAGCCTGTCCAGCACAGTACGGTTCAGATAATGACTTTTTATAAACGCACACTGGTTTTTAATTTATAAAAAATCAGAAAAAATTTGGTTAAAAAGACTTTAATTCTATCAAAGAGCTAGGAGGCCAATCCTCGCTCTTGACATAACTGCCAAACCTGGGCATAAACTTCATCAGCACTCAAGCTTGAGCTGTCAATGATAATTGCATCATCGGCAGGCTTAGCAGGTGCAACACTACGGCTACTATCTCGCTCATCTCGCGCAATAATTTGCGCCAAAATTTCGTCGATATCAGCTGTTTTGCCTGCATTGGCTAATTGGCTGACACGGCGCTGTGCTCTAGCCTCAGCAGAGGCGATCAAATAAATTTTTAAGTTGGCATGGGGAAAAACCACGGTTCCCATATCTCGCCCATCCGCAATTAAGCCGTTGGCTTGGGTATGATTGGGGTCTGCCATATTTTTTTGCAAAGTAAGTAACGCATCTCGCACGCTACCAAACACCGCCACCTTCGACGCATATTCGCCCACTTGCTCGGTGCGTATGGTATGGGTGACATTCTCACCTTTCACCCAGACGCCAATGTGCTCACTCAAAGGTTGATTATGATGATTATCATTTTGGCTTTGATGCGGTATAAAGCGAATATCTAAACTTTGAGTCAGCTTACCTAATTGTTTAGCAAGCTCGTCATTTGATTGGCTGTGGTTATCCACATCTTGCAATAAGCCTGCTTTATTTGCCATTAAACCCACGATACGATATAACGCCCCAGAATCTAACATGGCATAATCCAGCGCTTTAGCAAGACGAGCGGTCAATGTGCCCTTGCCTGCCCCGCTTGAACCATCAATGGTAATGACTGGAAAATTAGAAATTGGATTTGGCATAACACTTGGGTTTGATGAGCAAAAATAGTGACATATTTTACCCGATATTTGATATTGATACAAGCGACTATTTTATGTTAGTCCAAAGCTAAACCGCCATCGTTAAGCTCTTTTGGTTAACAGTTTGTCTGTCGAAATTACTTAAAAAATTATAAAGTACTATAAAGTAAAGGTAGGTTTATCCGAGTTACTTTGCCCTGCCAGTAAGCGTTCGACTTCATTTTTAATACGTAAGCCCGCTTCATCTTTGCCAAACTGCAGGGCAAATCCCGCAGGGCGATGACCTTGCGCGCGATGATTAATCCATACCACTTTACCATTGAGCGGCATACGTTCACTGCTACCTGGTAAGGTAATTGCCACAAAAACTTGCGAGCCAAGTTGCTGTTGCTGATTGCTGGGGATAAAAATCGCGCCGTTTTGGATAAAAGGTAAATAACTGGCATACAGTTTGTCAACGGTGTCATAGTTGATGGTGTTAATCCCACCACGGGCAGGCATTGCCATGATCATTTCCCCTTGTATACATTAGGCATTGCTAAATTAGGCTAAAGCGTTTGCATTGCAAAAATGAGTTTATCATAGCATAACTTGTCTTGGATATGTTGCCGCCTATCCTGCCAAATTTCTTCGATTATCTGTTGTAGCTTAAAAATACTCATGAAGCTTGGCAAAGGCTCAAGTTTTTGTAAATTAAGCCCTGCCGTTGTATTATCAGTGTCGCCAAATGCCAAATAGTCGGCAAGTTGGGTTAGCATGGCACTGGATAAAAATAAAAAGTCCGATAGGCTTAAGGTTTTTTGCCAATAATCACTGGCTTGTAAGGCGCTTCGTTGCCCAGAACGTACCGCTTGCCAACTATTTATCCAAGTTTGGCGATGCTGATACCAATTAGCATGTAGCATATCGAGTGCCACAAAGGGGGCAAATCCTGAAAGTTTATTGACCTGTTCTATATCACTTGCAGTTACATTAGGCAGCTGACGTTGGATATAGTCAAATGACTGCTGTGAAGTAATGTAACTGACAGGCACCGATTGCAGGCGTGAGCGAATGGTCGGGAGCAGTTGGGAGGGCGTGTCACTGATCAAACACATCAGCACATTATCGGCAGGTTCTTCTAAAGTTTTAAGTAGCGCATTGCTCGCCCCTAAAGTCATGGCTTCGGCTTGATGAATAATAACCAAGCGTATACCCTCACTAGATTGTTGTACAAACGGCTGAATTTGACGAATGTCATCAATTTTGATCATCGCAGCGTGCTGATGCGTGGGGGCTTCATCGATCGGTTTAGTGGTTTTGGCAGCGCTGATGGGTTTGTTTTTTTTACTTGTTAGACTTGTTGGGCTTGTGTCTTCGGCAATTGCGATACTTGGCAATTGGTATAAGCTGGGGTGGGTTTGAGCGATAAGCCATTGGCAGCTTTGGCAATGCCCGCAGGCTGTGGCAACTTGTTGATGATTAACGGTTTTTTGTTGGCATAAGACCCAAGCGACAAAGCGGTAAACAAAGGCTCGTTTACCTGTACCTGCATTGCCCGCAAACAGCATTGCATGTGGCAAATTGGGAAAATGCTCGGTCAAATATTGCCAGCTTCGCTGCTGCCATTGCAACAAATCAGCAAAAAACCACGATTGAATCGTGGCATGGCTAACAGGGTCAGGCTTATAAAACTGTAATGTATTGGGCGTGACATTGGCAAGTGCTTGTTGATAATGGTCGTCAGTGTGGGTCATGGTTTGTTTAAATTACTGTTAAATAAAATACAACACGATACAATGCAAAAATAATCCGCGTTCATTGTAGCGATAAATGCAAAAAAAAGCCTGTTAAAATGTGGTTATTGACTAAAATAATTGTTCTCACAAAGTTTGTTGCAAAAAATAAGTAGATTTTTGGGTGAGACTTCATTAAATTTTGTAGTTTGGATATCTTTAACTGTTATTTTTATCACTTTTATCATTATTTTTGCTGTTACTTAATTTTGCTAGAGGCTATTTTGACCACATCACATCATCAAAACAACACCCGATTTAATAAAGACACGTCTGTCGATGAGGCTACGACTGTCTTAGAGCCTGTTGCCTATAATCCCGATGGTTTGACAGTGATGATGACACTCGAAAATCGCCTAAAACAGCTGTTACAACAAATTACGCTGATGCAAGACAAGCCCAGTGTTGATCTATTCAAATTACTCCTTAATACATTGCGTGAGCGCGCGGAAGATGAAGCGGTTGCCAATGAGCATATGGCGTTGTTTGTGCGACTGCTTCGCCAAAACCCAGTATGGGCTGAAGGTTTAGCGGGTTATATTTTGACCCTAATTAGCCATTATCGCCAAGTCGCCTTATATACAGATATGGGTGTGCTAGAAGATTCAAGCTTTTTGACGCAATTTTTTGCGTTGGTTGGTCAGCGCCTGTTGCCGCCTGCGCCCGATGACAAAGACTTATTATATTTGTTTCATCAATTATTTGCTACGCCACAGACCCGTCAATGGGTCACGTTGGTGAGCGACCGTTGGTGGCTTGAGCTAATTATAATGCTTAAAGTGCCATCCTCTAAAGTACCATTACTGACCCAGATGAAAGTCAATATTCTAAAAGCCATTACCATTTTGTCCAATCGTATCAGCGGTATTGGCTTAAGTAGTGATATGCTAAGGGCATTCCCTAATCCTGCGGACAATCAAAACACCTTTATTGAGCTCAATCATGAAGTTCACCAGTTTGTCAAACAATATGAAAATTCACAGCTTGATAGTCAAGAAGCACTGCCGCAGCAGCCTGTGGATAGTAGTCAAATTTTTGTATTAACTGAACAATCTGAGCAAATTATCCAAAATATTCGCCGCCGCATCCATAAGACAGGTATTACCATCCGTACCACCAATATTTTGGTACGACTTCACCAAAGTGTTGAACGCCTTGAACTGTTATTATCTTTACTATCATTTGAGCCAAATGTACAAAAACGGGCAGTTATTAAGCTGATTCACACGTTATATGAAGGCTCGCATAATCGTAATAGTTTTCGCTATTTGTTTGGGATTAATACCGCGCTTTTATCTCGTCAGGTTACTGAAAACACCAGTAAAGTGGGCGAACACTATATCAGTACCGACCGTGATGGTTATCGCAAAATGTATAAAAAAGCGGCATTGGGCGGTATTTTGATTGGCATCATGGCAAGTATCAAAATTTTGGGTAAAAGTTTGGTATTAGCGCCGATTGGTGTCGCTTTTATGAACAGCATGATTTATGGGCTGGGTTTTGTACTGATTCATATTATCGGCGGGACAGTGGCGACCAAACAGCCGGCAATGACCGCAGCAGCGATTGCCTCGACGATCTCTGAGGTGACGGGACGAAAAGCCACCCAATTTTCAAAACTTGCTGAATTGGTTGTTGATATCTTAAGAACCCAGTTTATTGCCATTATGGGCAATATTTCAATTGCCATGCCGATGGCTTTGCTAATTTCTTGTGTGTGGTTTTATGGCTTTGGCAAACCGCTAACATCAGCCATGACCGCTGAGCATTTGTTACACGAGCTAAACCCTTTTACCTCGCTTGCTATGCCACATGCCGCTATCGCGGGGGTATTTTTGTATATTTCGGGTCTTATTGCAGGCTATTATGACAATTTAGCGGTACATAATAAAATCGGTGAGCGAATTTATTACCACCCTTTTTTACGTCGTGTTTTAAAGGTACAACAACTTGAACGCTTGAGTGGCTTTATCGAGCGAAATTTGGGTGCGATTATGAGCAACTTTGTCTTTGGTTGCTTTTTGGGCAGCACGGCAACCTTAGGCTTTATTTTGGGCTTGCCACTTGATATTCGTCATATTGCGTTTTCTTCTGCCAACTTTGTGCATGGCATTTTTAATGTGTATGCCAACACAGGCGAGTTACCAGATACAGTGACTATTTTAATCAGCCTGTTAGGGGTGGCGGTAATTGGCATGATTAACTTAATTGTCAGTTTTTCGTTGGCGTTGATCACCGCTTTGCGAGCCCGCAATGTCAAAGTGTTTGAATGGAAGCATTTATTCGGTTTGGTGGCATCCCACTTTGTCAATCAGCCGAGCGACTTTTTTATGCCGCGTAAAGAGCCGATGAAATATGCGCTGATTGATAGCAATGGCAACATCATCTACGATGACAAACCCATTCAAAAGCCTGAAAAAACCCTACCTACTCAGGCTCGAACTCCACTTACGCCCGCCGAAAAATTGGCAAAAGTGCAAAAACTCACCGAAACACAAATCGCTGAAAAAAAACAAGCGATGAAAGAAAAAGCTGCTGAAAAAATTGCTGATAATCAACAACCCAGTGATACCGCCAATAAATTACCCAAATAAAATCGTTTAATTGACCTATATCATCACCTAACTCATACACCCAAATCGCCCCTACAACCTGGTAAAAACAAGATGACTCAAGCAAGAACAAGTGTGACTGACGCCTTACAAACCACCACAGCGGGTATCACCCCTACCCAACTGGCAGAATTGTTAAACGAGTATTTGCAAGTTGGGAGTTTTCATGACTATTGTCCCAACGGTTTACAAATCGATGCCGATCAGCCCATCCACAAAATTGTCACAGGCGTGACGGCTAGCCAAGCTTTGATTGAGCAAGCCATCGCTCGCCATGTTCAAGCAATCGTGGTACATCATGGCTATTTTTGGAAAGGCGAGCCTGCCCCGCTTATCGGCATGAAAGGCAAACGGGTACGGCTATTGATGCAACATGGCATCTCGTTACTTGCTTATCACTTACCCTTGGATGCCCATCCGATTGTTGGCAATAATGCCCAGCTTGCCCAAGCACTCGGCTGGCAGTTAAATGAAGCGTTATACCCACAAGAAAAAATGCCTGTCGGCAATATTGTTAATCTTACTCTACCGATCTCCCCGGTGGATCTCAGTAATCAATTAACCCAAATCTTGGGACGGGTACCTTTACACTTATCGGGTAATAATGCCTTGTTACAACGCATTGGTATTTGTACAGGTGGCGCGCAAGACATGATTGAACAGGCAGCAATGCGCGGCTGTGATGCATATATTTCTGGAGAAGTGTCAGAACGTACTACCCATGCTGCGCAAGAGCTGGGTATTGACTACTTTGCTTGTGGGCACCATGCAACTGAGCGAGGCGGTATCAAAGCGTTAGGCAATTATATCTGCCAGCAGTTTGGTTTAGCTGTTGAATTTATTGATATTGATAACCCAGTTTAAGTTTAGTTTTAATCATTAACAATAATAACAAAAAGCTACATAAGATGCCATTGGTTATAATGATTTACCTTTTTTATCATAAATAACACATATTTTACCCAATTACCTATGAAAAATTGGCATTAATTAACTAAACTAAGCGTATTTTATAGGCGTTTGTTAATTAAATGCTTGTCAAAATTTTACTAAGTTTATGCTATCGCCATGCTTTGCTAAAGTATTTAATATTCGTACTTATCGTTAAATATTTTTAATAACTATTCAAGGTATCGCATAACATACGTTGTTATACGTTAAATTCAGATTTTATATGGTATTTTATGATTAGGTAATAGGTTATCAATTGATCGTGTATTACCACCGTCATAGGTGTAAAAAGAGGTAACTAGATTTACTTCTTTTTTTAGCGTTAAATTAGTAACGACCTATTTTGGATGAGCGCTATCTTAACGAGTTAGACAAAGGCTTTTTATTATTTTTCAAACAGTTATCATAACAGACTGTTAAAATTTTAACGGTTTTGATAACACTAAAAAAATAAAAAGTGACACATTGAATGTAAATCTTGTCCTCATTCTTTGCTAACTTATCATGAAGTGTTTTCATTTGGTATAGTGAAAAACGTCGGTAGGCTAAAACGTAAGTGTATATTAGCCAAAGTTGTTAGGTATTAATTTAACGGATTCAACGTATGTGTGCCCTATGGAGCCACACATGCAACAATTTTCTTCTACCCTTTCAACCTTATTCTTACCGGTAGGGTCAGATGACCTATCACTATATAACACCCTTATCCCATTTTTGCCAAATTCACCATCATTGCCAAATACTACTTGCATTTGTTCTAAGATAACTGCCGGTTCGACTCGCAAAAATTTTGTGCATCCACCTTTTTTTCGGCAAAAAATACTTGGTTTATTAGGTTGGTTGGTACCTGGCTCATTGGTTATTTCCACGGCGTTATTTACGTCATTTACTCAATGGCATTTTACCAGTCAAGCCAATACCGATAAACCTACGGTATCGCTTGAAAGTATCAAAGCGCATAAAACCTTGACCATCGCCACCACGCAGAATGAAAGTACGTATTTTGGTACAGCGGACTTTGAGCATGGTTTTGGGTATGACGTGATGAATAACTATGCCAATACGCTTGGCGTAAAATTAAAAACCTTGGTGTTTGTTAATGAAGCCCAAGCCAAAACAGCGATTGAACAGGGACAAGCGGATATGCTGCTTACCTCATTACCGCGTGCGTTACCTGACGCTGCCAATGAGGAAAGTTTGGCAACTTTAAGTGTTAGTTGTCAAAATGATTTTTTGACTCGTCATGGTCTAAGCCGTGATACGTCTGTTGTTTTGCCAAATGTTGATAAAAAATTGCTTTCAAACCTGCAAGATTATCTGTGTGATACCCACGTATTAAATACCAACCAACAGCTTGCTGCGTTTTATACTGCGCATGTCTTTGATAATGAGTATAGCCAAAATAAATTTGCTGACACGATGGCAACCCAATTACCCAACTATCGCAAAACGTTCCAACAAAGTGCCAAAAAACACGACTTAGACTGGCAATTATTGGTGGCTATGGGTTATCAAGAATCGCAGTTACAACCAGATGCAGTCTCCCCCACGGGTGTTAGAGGTATTATGATGTTAACGAGCGATACCGCCGAACAAATGGGGGTGGAAGATAGAATTGATCCCTTACAAAGCATTCAAGGCGGGGCAAAATTGGTCAAATTATTGGATAAACAATTTGAAGATATTCCACAGACTGACCGTCTTTGGTTTACACTGGCAGCTTATAATATGGGTCCACAAGCGATTAGAAACATCCAACAGCAACTAATTGCCCAAGGACGTGATGCCAATAGTTGGGCAGAAGTTTATGCCTACTTGGCAAATCATGCTACTAAAAACAGTCGGTATGTACAATGTATGCAGTATGTGACCCATATTCGGGGCTATCTTGAAGTATTAAAGCTTAAAAATGTCACCCAACAGCAAGTGGCTTAATAGGAAGAAATGATGAGCGATATCTTTAGTCAAGTTTACCGCATTTATCTTGAAGACACCGATGCAGGCGGCATTGTTTATCATGCCAATCATTTAAAGTTGTTTGAACGCTGTCGGCGCGATTGGCTTCGCCAACTTGGAATGAGCAGTTATTTTTATCAACATCAATCAAGCGAAGATGGAATAGTCACTACATCCAACACCCAATTTGTGGTCAGTCAAGCCGATATCCGCTATTTTCAGCCGATTTTACTTGATACCTTGGTAAAGGTGACAGTATCTAATATTAGCCTAAAATCTGCTTCTTTGCGATTACAGCAGCGTATTTATTTGGCAGAAAATACCCTAGACCCTTTATGCCAAGCCGAGATTACCCTCGCCTGTGTGACGACCACTTATGAGCATGGGCAAACCAAACTTCGCCCCACTCGTCTGCCTGCTCCCTTTGTGGCGCTGCTAAACTCGCTATCTATTTAGACATTTGGCTTGGGGTCGGTTTTTTTGTTGTTTTATTGACTTTGGCGTAGGGAAATATCCCTTGCTGGGCTATAATGCACTATGAACGCATATAGACCTTTGCCCAAGCATCATAATACAAAAAAATTGCCCGCTTCGGGCATTTTTTTTATTTTAGCTTACAACTTTGGGTAATGACTTTGCCATCGCTTAGGCGATATGCCATCATCCCCCCGCCCCACACACAGCCTGCATCGGTGGCTCGCATAAATGGCAAATCAACTTTGGCTTTGAGTGCCGCCCAATGCCCAAATAAAATCTTACGCTCTCTGGGCACTTGCCACTCAAACCACGGGCGATAGCCTTCTGGCATGGTGTCATCGAGACTGGATTTAAAGCTAAATTCGAGCGTGCCATCGGCTTTACACAGCCGCATTCGGGTCAGATAGCTACAAATTGTCCGCATACGCACATAGCCTGTTAACATATTTGACCACAGCACTTCCTCATTGCTATACAAATTCGGCAATAAGCGATCAAGTTGCCATAGACTGCTTTGTAATTGGGTTTCTAGCTCTCGGGCATGCATGGCGGCTTGCGAAATTGTCCAGTTGGGCGGAATGCCTGCATGTACCATCACCGTTTCATTATCGGGATACACCAATAACGGCTGATGGCGTAACCAATTAAGCAACTCATCACAATCGGGGGCATCAAAAATTGGCTGGGTTTTATCTTTTTTCTTAATTTTAATTGCCCCACGCCACACCGCAATAAGATTAATGTCGTGGTTGCCAAGCACCATTTGGGCACAGCCTTTTTCGCAAAGCGACTTAACCAATCGCAATGCTGAAAGCGAATCTTCGCCACGCGCCACGATATCACCGACGAACCAAAGTTTGTCCTGTTGTTCGTCAAAGTCTATCAGTTTTAGCAAGGCTTTTAGGTCGGCAAAACACCCTTGAATATCGCCAATCACATATTGATGTCGCAACTGCATATTACCTCTATTATGGTTAAATTTTATGTTGTTACAGCGGTAGTTACTGTGCTCAGCATCGCCATGCCATTGGCAATTTTTACAAAATCTGTCACGCTCAAAGTTTCGGGACGCGCCATGGGATTGATTTCCCAATCCATCAAATTTTGCTCTGATACCGGTGGCAAAATCGGTGATTTTTTAAAAATCGCACGTAAGGTTTTTCGCCGATGATTAAATGCCTCTCGTACCACGAGAGCAAATAATTTTTCATCATCTGCGACAATCGGTTTTTGCGCAAATGGGGTCAAGCGAAACACCGCACTGGTGACTTTTGGCGGTGGATTAAACGCCCCATTGGGTACGGTGAGTAAATAATCAGTATCACAAAAGTACTGCATCATCACCGACAATCGCCCATATTCCTTGCTATCGACCTCAGCAGTAATGCGGTCAACCACCTCTTTTTGTAGCATAAAGTGCATGTCTTGAATGACATCTGCAAAGGTGAGCAAATGAAATAACAACGGCGTAGAAATATTGTAGGGCAAATTCCCCACGATTCGCATTTTTTTGTCAAGTTGCTGTAGGTTGACTTGCTTAAAAAGATCTCGATAATCCAAATCCATCGCATTGGCTTTAACAATTGTTAAGCCTTCATTACTATTTGCCCCAATGCGTATGCGTAAGCTATCTGCCAAATCAGTATCGAGTTCCACCACAGTCAAACGGTCAACTTCGGCAAGTAGCGGTTCGGTAATCGCCCCCATTCCTGGTCCAATCTCGACCATCAAATCGTCCCGATGGGCATGAATACTGTCGATAATTTGGGCAATGACGGATTTATCATGTAAAAAATTTTGCCCAAATCGTTTACGGGGCTGATGGGATAAAAAACTTGCCAATATGTCACCTTTAACTTCAAATAGTTTATTAGGCTTAAAAAGCCGAATTTGTTCAAATAGATTTAAGAATAAATTTTTTATTATAGCATAGCTTGACGATCAAATATGACAGTTTGATGACATAAGATTCATTGCAAGTGATAAGCAGGCAACAAGCTTGCAAAAGCCATACTATGATTTATGTTAAGCTTTCAAAGCATTGATTAACTTAATGTGATAAACGAGTTTAACAGGGTATGGCTAAGATAGTAGCATACTTTACCCACAAATTTTGCTAGAATACGCCCATCGTACTGTCAAATGAAAGTGAGAAAACTATGGGTTTTAATTGTGGTATCGTCGGGCTGCCCAACGTCGGCAAATCAACGCTTTTTAACGCTCTGACCAAAGCAGGCATTGCTGCCGAAAATTTTCCTTTTTGTACCAAAGACCCCAATACAGGTATTGTCCCTGTGCCTGACCCACGCCTCAAGCAACTTGCTGATATCGTCAAACCCGAGCGGGTGATTCCTACTTCGATGGAGTTTGTTGATATCGCAGGGCTGGTCGCAGGGGCAAGTAAAGGTGAGGGCATGGGCAATCAGTTTTTGGCAAATATCCGTGAAACCGACGCTATCGCCCATGTGGTTCGCTGTTTTGATGATGACAATGTGATTCATGTCGATGGTCGGGTTGACCCACTATCGGATATCGAAACCATCAATACCGAATTGGCACTTGCCGATCTTGAAGCGGTGACTCGTGCCATTACCAATGTGAGCAAAAAAGCCAAAGGCGGGGATAAAGACGCTAAAGCCATGCTCGATATTTTTAATAAAATCGAGCCGTTACTCGCCGATGGCAAGCCTGCTCGTATGGCAAATCTGGATGATGATGAGAAAAAACTGATTAAAAGTTATGGTTTAATCACCTTAAAACCGACCATGTATATCGCCAACGTGGCAGAGGATGGCTTTGAAAACAATCCTTACCTCGACCAAGTGCGAGAATTTGCTAAACAAGACAATGCCCTTGTCGTCGCCCTGTGCAACCAAATTGAATCAGAAATTGCCCAACTCGATGAAGAGGAAAAAGCTGAATTTTTAGAAAGTATGGGTATGCAAGAGGCGGGACTTGATCGTGTTATTCGGGCAGGTTATGAACTTCTTAATATGCAAACTTATTTTACCGCTGGGGTCAAAGAAGTGCGGGCATGGACCGTCAAAGTCGGGGCAACTGCCCCTGAGGCGGCCGGCGTCATTCATACCGATTTTGAGCGGGGCTTTATCCGTGCCGAAGTCATCGCCTTTGATGATTTTGTTGAATATGGCGGTGAAAAAGGGGCTGCTGCCGCGGGTAAATCTCGCCTAGAGGGTAAAACCTATATCGTGCAAGATGGCGATGTGATGCACTTTCGATTTAATGTTTAATCCAATAAAGTTTAATAAAGGACAAAAAAGGACGTATTAATGGCGTCCTTTTTATTGTAGAGAATCACTTACCGCATGGTTACAAACTCTTCTGACCCTGTGGGGTGAATCGCCACGGTATCATCAAAGTCTTTTTTAGTCGCGCCCATTTTGATTGCCACCGCAAAGCCTTGAATCATTTCATCCACTCCAAAGCCCACGCCATGCAAGCCGACAACTTTTTGTTCATCGCCCACACAGATAAGCTTCATTTTGCAAGGCTCCCGATGCTGCGTTACCGCACTGTACATTGGCGTAAAGGTGGATTTATACACGGTTAAATTATTAATGCCGTAATGTTTTGCCGCTTCTTCTTCACTCATACCCACTGTACCAATCGGCGGATGGCTAAATACCACCGTCGGCACAAGATGATAATCCAAATGTTCATTGAGCTTGTTGTTAAATAATCGCTCAGACAGTCGGCGACCTGCCGCCACTGCCACAGGGGTAAGCTGAATGCCGTTTTCGATAATATCGCCAATGGCATAAATACCCTCAACATTGGTATTTTGGTATTTATCCACGATGACATAGCCGTTGTCGTTGAGTGCTACGCCTGCCTTGTCGATGTTTAGACCATCAGTCATCGGCGCCCGACCTATCGCCCAAATCAAACAATCCACCGTTAATGTCTCATCATTACTCAGCAATATAGTTAAGCTATCATCAGCGTTTTTGCTAATTTTTTTTGGCTCGGTTTTATAGTGAAAGTGAATACCTGCATTGTGCATGGTTTCACCAAGAAAGGCCGTGATTTCGCTATCAAAACTTTTTAAAATTGTCGCACCCCGTCCGATAATATGCGTTTTGCTACCTAAAGCCTGCATCACGCCTGCCAATTCCACACTGATATATCCTAGGCCGACAATGGCTACCCGTCTCGGCAACTCAGTTAATGAAAAAAACCCGTCCGAATCGATCCCCAATTCTGCCCCTTCGATATTAGGACGTATAGGTCGACCGCCCGTCGCTAGCAAAATATGCTCCGCGGTGATGATTTCACTTGTGCCGTTATTTAACGTAACTTCCACGGTATTTTTATCAATAAATTTGGCAAAACCATTTATCACTTCCACGTTATTTTTTGCCAACACTGTGTTATAAGAATGGTGAATGCGGTCGATATAAGCGGTACGGCTTTTGACCAGTTGGGCAAAGTCAAAGTGTTTAACGTCAAGTTCAAAGCCATAGTCGGGGGCGTAATTATGAATTGCTGTTGCCATATTTGCCCCATACCACATCACTTTTTTGGGCACACAGCCGACATTGACGCACGTACCGCCCAAGTATTTGGCTTCAATAATCGCACATTTTTTGCCATAACTTGCCGCACGATTAATAGAGGCGATACCACCAGAGCCGCCACCGATTGAAATATAATCAAAATGTTTAATCATAAAATTTCCTAAATAGTTTTTTGATTCAATAGTTAAAACTTATCTGACAATAAGTATAGTTTAACAAATCTTGCGCTATAAAACGTTTGAGTTTGTTAGGGTTTTTCAAACACGCGATTAACTTTTTTTAATTTTTCCTTACCAATGCCTATCTAACAATCGGTCAAGTTAGGGGCTGTCACATTAAAAAACACCAAAGAAAATTGGGTACGGTGTGGCTTAGCAAGCTTAATCTCTTGGGATGACAGATTGCTAATACTTGGCACAATAAGCCAAGCCTGCTGTGCCCCACATTCGCTGGCATAAGTCATGAGCTGATACATGTCTGCCAACTGGATATCTTTGCTATGATTGATATTTTTCCATTTGATATCGGCAACTATCACGTTGGTTGGTGATGTTATCAAGATATCCGGCTTGATGTTTAAATGCTTGTCAGCGGTCAAGGCTTGGGTGTATTGGGGAAAAATTTGCCCGTGTGATTGTTTTAACTGCTGTTTTAGCTTGACTGTCACCCATTGCTCAAAGGCAAATTGCATATTTATCAGTAAGCTTTGAGCGTGAGCTTGCCCTTGCCCGCTTGCTTGTTGTGAGCTTAAGATAGCATAGCAAAATTGCAAAAATTTAAAATTTTGCTGAGCAATTAGGGTTGGTAATGCCTGTAATTCTTGTTGCGCTTGGGCAAGAGACGCTGGATATTGGCTGGGCGTAAGGGTAACAACGCTGCGCCATGAGGGTGGTAATGCGTGATTATTACCGCCAATGACGTGTTGAAGCGTGGTTTTTACCAATCGATTACTCGCCGTATCAAGGGCAAAGTTTTCGGTCTGGTGAAAAAATTTGTGCGGTTGGTGGTAGTTATATTGCAGTTGCTGTTTGACCAGTAATTTGCCTTGTAAAAACGGCTGATTTTGCTCAATCCGTTGATAGTTCTGATTGCATTGATAGGTCTGAAAACATTGCCAAAACTGCTCAGCAAGCCATTGATTCAGCGGTAAATGCGGATTGATGGTGTATTGTTGGGCGAGATTATTAAGAGTTTTTGGGGTTAAAGCTTGCCAACTATCCATCAGCATTTGTTGCAGCCATTGGCGAGTTTGTAGAATATCGGTGTGCTGGCTAATTTTGGGTAAAATCTCAAGTTGCTTACCGCTTGGCAAGCTGATAACGCCGACATAATGGCGTATTTTTAATTGCCATTGGTGGTTTTTGCGTTCAATAAAAAAACCGTCAAAATTTTGCTCAATGAGCCAGTCAAAATCGCTCGGATTGTCAAAATCATTTGCGGTCAAAAAGGCGTGTTCAAACGTGGTTAAATTATTCATACAGTTTTCGATAAGTTTGAACTTGCATTAAAGCAATTAAGTTTAGGCTAAACCCTTGATTTTGCATAATATACGGCGGATTTTGTATTTGATTTGCCACAGTAATGAGGTTTTGCCCAAAAATCGCTTGCAAAAGTTGCCCATTATTTTGGCACGCTTGAGCCACCTGCGGGATAATCGCCTGTCCAAACGCCCCCGCCAAGTCCTCAAGCGTGGTACTATTCATCAAAAAACTATGCCCCAATTCGCTGTCTTTGCCCAAAATTTGGCGGATTTTGTCATTTAAAGTGATTAAAAGTTGGGCTAAATCAATTTTTTCATTTTCTACAATAATTTGCCCTAAAAGCTGTGGCTGTGGCAGACAATCAACAAAGCGAAACCGCCGACGAAACGCCATATCAAGCGGGGTCAGTGAGTGGTCTTGGGTGTTCATGGTGGCATAAATATCGACATTACTTGGCACGCTAAAGGCTTGATGCGAATATGCCAAATTCACACTCATGGCATCGCTTTGCCCTGCTCGCTTGCTTGGCTCAATCAAACTCATCAACTCGCCAAACACCCGTGACACGTTGGCTCGGTTAATTTCATCAATCAACATGGCATAGCGGTGTGTGGGGTCTTTTTGGGCTTGGTCGCACAGATTTAAAAACGCCCCTTTTTCCACGCTATAGGTCATTTGTCCATGGTTATTGATCTTTGGGCGGATACCCTCGATAAACTCTTCGTAACCATAGGCTTGGTGAAAACTTACCAAGCTAAAGCGTTCAATCTTTGGTTGTAAAAAGGTTGGCTGAAAATTGTGGCTTAAAGCGGTATGATAGTCATCTAATTTAAGTTGTAACTCAATCAATAATGGCAAACTTTCTTCAAGCAAAAACCAATTACTCAACGCATCTTTATCAAAAAAAGCTTGGCTGGCTCGTTTTGAATAATTTACTGTTTTGGAATCTATTTTCGCAAATCTTTGAAGCGTTCCACCAATCGTTTCAGTTAAACTATTATTATCTCTTAAATCTGATTTAGCTCTAAAAAAAGAATGTTGATTAATCTGTGCATTTTTTAAAAGCGTTCTACCTTTTTGCCGTTCATCCAAAAACACCAAGCAAATCACCTCGCGCCAGCTTAATGGTTCGACGAGGTTTTTTAACAAATCTTCGTCACTCGCTGCAGGCAAAATTTCGGTATATTGTTTGGCGAGTTGTTGTAGTTGGTAGGTTTTGCCTGTGCCTGCCACGCCAGTATAGATGATATTTTTGGGTAAGATATTATTCACTGACAATGGTCATTCCTGCCGATTTTGCCCCACGCGTGCCACCTGTCAAATGGACAATATCCCGCTTTGGGTCAAGCGTATTGAGTAACGCTGCCGCTTTGCCCGCCTTTGTACCGCCACCACAGAGTATATACACGGTGCCATCAGTTTGGGCGAGTAGGTCAGCGGTTAGCGTGTCAAGCGGCTGGTTTTTGGCGTGTTCAATATGCCCTTCGGCATAGGATTTGTGGTCACGTACATCCCAGATGATATCATTTTCGTTCGGTAGATATTCGGTAATCGCAAGTTCTCGTATCATAATGTGCTTATTTAAGTGGTCATTGTTTATTTAGATAATTCGAGTAAATCAGGCTATTTTAGCAAATTTTCTCCATGCTTAGGCAAAGGTTTCATAACTAAAAGTTAGATATCTTATAAAAATTTTTCTAAATTGTTATTGTGTTTTTTCTTTGCTAATTCATTCCAATAATTTATATTACATTAATATTTTTAAACTTTTAATTTGATTAAATCGTTATCTTAAGGACGAGTTTATGAGTACGGCTATTTCTACCCACCTAGACCACCATGATATCGCATTACGCAATGATCCTAAAAAAGTTGCGATTGCCTCAATGATTGGTACGGCGATTGAATTTTATGATTATTATATTTATGCGGCGGCGGCGGTATTGGTGTTTAACACTCAGTTTTTTGATAAAAATGATGAGGGTGCTGCCTTGTTATTTTCGCTATCAACATTGGCGTTGGCATTTATCGCCCGTCCCATTGGTTCAGCCTTATTCGGGCATTTTGGTGATAAGTTTGGGCGCAAAAAAACCTTGGTTGCCTCCCTATTGACCATGGGAATTTCAACCATTGCAATTGGGTTATTACCGACTTATGCCCAAGTCGGTATTTTCGCCCCGATTTTATTGTGTATTTTTCGCATTGGGCAAGGTCTAGGACTTGGCGGTGAATGGGGTGGTGCAGCGTTGGTCGCTACCGAAAATGCGCCCGAAGGTAAACGGGCTTGGTATGGCACCTTTCCTCAGCTTGGCGCACCGATTGGGCTATTTTTAGCCAATGGGGTGATCTTTTTGGTGAGTATGTATTTTGGTAAAGATGCACTAGTGGATTGGGCATGGCGTATTCCGTTTTTGCTATCAATCGTTATGGTGTTTATTGGGTTGTATGTGCGTTTAAGTTTGCACGAAAGTCATGTGTATAAACAAGCTGAGCTTGAAGGCAAAAAAGAAAGCGCCCCTGTACTGGCAGTATTTCGTGACTATTGGAAGTTGATTATTCAGGGCACGTTTGTCATGTCCAATACCTATGTAATTTTTTATTTGATGACCGCCTTTGTGCAAGTGTATTCTAAAAGTCCCGTTAAACTCTCGCCTGCAGGTTATGCCACCGGTTTGGGCATTCCTGCTAATACCTTTACCGGATTTTTGCTGATTGGGTCGATTGTATTTGGGATTTTTACCAGCTTATCGGGCATTGGGGCAGATAGAATGGGACGTAAAAAATGGCTATCTATAGTAACGATCCTCATTTTATTATTTAGTTTGATGATTCCAAGTTTACTCAACCAAGCTTCTCCTAGTGGCGTTCTACTGTTTTTATGTCTGGGTATGGCATTGATGGGCGTAACTTTTGGACCCATGGCTGCATTATTGCCAGAATTATTTCCAACCGAAGTACGTTATTCTGGGGCATCATTGGCGTATAATTTTGCCTCGATTGTTGGGGCGAGTGTGGCGACTTTGATTGCCATTAAACTCAACGAAAACTATGGATTGTGGGGCGTGGCGATTTATAGCGTGATTAATGCGGTGGTGTCGTTAATTGCGTTACAAACGATTAAAGAAACCAAAAATATTGATTTAATGGATGAAATTAAACAGTAATTTCTCATGTTTTCATGGTGTAATTAAAATAACGCTGACGTAAGTTGGCGTTTTTTTTCGCTAAAATGCTACAATGAACTTTTTAGCTTAGCAACGAGAAATTTTTATGCCACATTCCCTCAAGCGTTGCCATTGGTGCGGTAGTGACCCATTATATGTCGCCTACCACGATACTGAATGGGGCAAACCAAGTCATGATAGCCAGTATCTATTTGCCATGCTCTGCCTTGAAGGGATGCAAGCGGGATTAAGCTGGATAACGGTGCTCAAAAAACGCGCACATTATTACCAAGTGTTTGCCGATTTTGACCCTGTTAAAATCGCCCAATTTGATGACAAAAAAGTCGATGAACTGATGATGGACGCAGGCATTATTCGCCATCGGGGCAAAATCGAGGCGATTATTAACAATGCTAAAGCGTATTTAAACATCGTGGAAAAACAACCCTTTAGCGAATATCTATGGTCAATGGTGGGCAATCACGTCCAAGATGATTGCCCTGCTAACTTTGCCGATATCCCCACTCGTACTGACGTTTCAGATCAAATGGCAAAACAGCTTAAGAAAGATGGGTTTAAATTTGTCGGCACGACGATTTGTTATGCCTTTATGCAGGCAGTGGGCATGGTCAATGACCATGTGATGGCGTGTGATTTTCGCCACATGACACCCCTAAGTCACTGCTAATTACTCCCAATTAACCGCCGAGTAACCGATTAGCTGCTCGCGTCCTTTATGAAAAAATATTTCAAAATACCCTATTTTATGCTAACTTATTGTCTATTTTTGGGTAAAATTGGCTTTTTTCTTTAGTACATTGCCTGATGATTTTAACAATGATTCAAGTTAACAATGATTCAAGCTAGGCAATGAAGACAAAGCATAATGGTATTTTTGCAATAACTTTTGGTAAAAAACTTGACAGGCGGTAACCATGCACCATGAAATTGATGATATCGACAAACGCATTTTGAATATTTTGCAACAAGATGCGACCCTACCGCTCAAAAATATCGCCGAGCAAGTCCACGCCTCAGTAGCAACGTGTCAACGCCGAATCCAGTTTATGATGGATACCGGTGTGATTACCCGTCAAGTAGCAATTATCAATCCTGTTGAGCTTGGGTTTGATTTGACTGCTTTTGTGCTCATTGAGATGGAAAAACAAAACAATGCCATACTAGACAGTTTTGCACAATTAATGAATCGCTTACCCAATGTGATGAGTTGTTATGAGATTTCGGGGGATTTTGATTTTTTATTGTTAATACATGCCAAAAATATGGCACATTATCATCGATTTACCCGTGATTATTTGACCTTTGAAAATAAAGTCCGCCGTTTTAGTAGTCAGTTCGTGATGAATTTTTCTAAAGTAGGGACAAAGATTGAGCTGGATTAATTAAGAGATCGCATCATTATATAATGGGTGTTTTGCGATAAAAAAACGTGGTCGGTAACGAAATACCAAACACCAAGGCAGCGGTGACAAATACCGCATTAAAACCAAAATTCATCATTTGGCTAAATATCTGCGGGTCATAGCCATAATAGCCCAACTGCACAAAGCTGATCATGGCTTTATAAGCAGTCACCCCTGGCATCATACACAACATAGCAGGTACCAAAATCATTTTGGGCGTCAATAAGTATCTTTTTGCCCAATAAATCGCCAAAAAAGAAGAAATACCGGCCGCCAAAAAGGTCGATAACACTAAGCTAATATGTTGCTGTTTCATCACTTCTCTAAGGCTAAAACCTAGCAAAGTTAATACTAAGCATAGCCAAATATAACGTTTTGGCACATTGACCATCAATGTCCAACCAAGCGTCATCAAACTGGCGAGGCACGCTGAACGTAATAAAACTATGATATCAATGATTGTTACACTGACGTTCATATTATCCGACACCCCAATGATTAATATTGAGCAATAACAACGACAACACAATCCCAATACAGGTGGATAGCGTCAATACCATCACAAACATCAACCGCCCAATACCGATATTCATATAGTTTTTTAAAATATCTGATAGCGAATTGATCAGCGGAAAACTGGGTACCAACCACAACACGCTTGAAGCGATGGCAATATGCGGGTCATTGCCAATATGTAGCAATAATGCAAGACTGGCAAAAATTGACCCAAAAAACGCCGCTATCAATGCCGCCACAAACGGATTAAAGTGATTTTTGGTCAGCCAAAATCGCACCCAAAACCCTGTCATTGCGGCGACCAACGTCACCGACACAGTACTGATATCGCCGCCCGCCAAGTACGCAAAACACGCACAGGATACCCCCACCATCAACGCCACAAGGGCTGGCGGATAGGTTGAGCGATCTAGCTCATCGAAGCGCTCGCTGGCATGTTCAAGGGTGCTGGTGACCGGCATGTTTTCTAAATCCAGCACAATCTGTTGAATTTGCACCACGATGCTGACATTGATCACGTGCGTGGTGGCCGCTCGCAGTGTGGTGATACAGCGGCTATTATAGATGGTGGTAATCGTAATCCCATTAAAGGCAATACCACATTCCACGCTTGCCAGCCCCAACGCATAGCCAAGTCGTTGGCATAAATCCACCACCGTTGCAGACTCTGCCCCGTATTGCATCAACAGTAGACCACATCGCACACACAGCCTTGTGATACGCTGCTGATCTTCGTATGCCATGTAGGGCAATCGGCGCTTGGGCTTTGGTTCAGGCGGCGCGGCTGGCTTGATTGACAATGGAGTGAGCGGGTCAAGCGGTTCGAGTGCCTCTGCAAGTAATTTGCTCATATTGGCTTTAACCGGTTAAGTCAAACTGTCTAATCCCCACTTTAAATCATTGATAATATCCACCACGTCTTCAAGCCCGACTGACAAGCGAATTAAACCCTCATTCACGCCCGCCTCGGCTCGCTGTTCTGGGGTCATACGAAAATGGGTGGTGGTGGCAGGATGAGTAATCGTGCTTTTGGCATCGCCTAGATTATTGGTAATTGAAATGACTTTGGTATGATCAATCACGTGCCAAGCCGCAGCTTGGTCAGCAACTTCAAAGCCGATAATCGCCCCGTATGCGCCACCTTGCACATTGTTTAGGGCAATATGCTGACGTTTGGCGACATGGTGTGAGGGATGATCGGGCAAGCCTGAAAAATGTACTTTGGTAACGTTAGGATGGTTATGCAAAAATTCGGCGACTTGATTGGCATTTTCACAATGGGCTTTCATCCGTAGCGATAAGGTTTCTAAGCCTTTGAGTAGTACCCATGCATTAAACGGCGACAAGCTAATCCCGCCAGTACGAATGACAGTAAACGCCTTTTCCATCAGTTCTTCACTGCCGACCAATGCCCCGCCTAGCACTCGTCCTTGCCCGTCAATGTATTTGCTTGCCGAATGGATCACCACATCTGCTCCAAGGGTCAACGGTTTTTGTAGTGCAGGCGTGGCAAAGCAATTATCGACAATTAGCAGCGCCCCGTTGGTGTGCGCCAAATTTGCCAAAAAGGTGATATCGGCAATTTGGGCAAGCGGATTGGATGGGCTTTCACAGTACAATACTTTGGTATTGGGACGAATGGCGGCTTGCCAAGCAGCATTGTCAAAGCAATCCACATAGCTGATTTCGACCCCAAACGGCTTAAAATAGGTATCGAACAAAGCCACCGATGAGCCAAAAAGCTGTTTGGCACATAGCAGATGGTCACCTGCTTTAAGGTACGCCAGACACATGGTCAAAATCGCGCCCATGCCCGAGGCGGTTGCCACACAGCGCGCACCACCTTCTAATGTCGCCAAGCGACGTTCAAAGGCACGCACAGTGGGATTGGTATGGCGAGAATAGACGTTGCCTTTTTTATTGCCATTAAAGTGGTCAGCGGCGTCTTTGGCAGACGGGTAAACATACGAGCTGGTTGCAAAAATCGCCTCGTTATGCTCGCCTTCATCGGTGCGATGATAGCCGGCACGCACGGCGATGGTCTGATCTTGGTAATCTTGAGACAGGTCTAAGGCATCATGTAGCCAGTTGGGATCAAGTTGGGTCATTGTGGTTTCCTATCGTGTTAATGTAAGGCATTGTTGCTATTTTTTCTATCATAGCACATCGTTTGGATATCAGCGGCAATTTTGGCATATAAAAATAGACAAGCTAATGATAAAATAACCCTTATAACAAGCAAGTTAATCTAAGCTGTCAGCGGGAAGTCACCTTGAATCATCATCTTTACACGGAACGTTTTTTGGCAATTAACCAAGTTTTTGGCAAATTGCTGGTACTTGCTGCCATGGCAAGCCTGACCGGCTGCCAGTCTTTGCCCAGTCAGCCGCATCTTGAAAAAAGCCAAGCTTTGACTGATACAAGCCAACAAATCGCTAACCAGCTACAAAATGACACTCGCTTAATTGACCAAATCAGCAACACGCAAAACCCCAACCCCAGCAAGCTATCAGGCTATTATCCATTACTTGCCAGTAATGATGCCTTTGCTTCTCGCAGTATTTTGACCAATCTTGCCAATCATAGTATCGATATTCAATATTATATTTGGCACAATGATGAGGCGGGGCAACTGATGCTCAAAGATTTGTACAATGCGGCAAATCGTGGGGTTAAAGTCCGTTTGTTACTTGATGATTTAAATACCAACCCTGAGCTTGATCAACAACTGCTAGCCTTTGCCAGCCATCCCAATATTGCCGTGCGACTAATTAACCCAAAAAAAATCCGGACGATTACCGCTGCCAACTTTGTGACTGCCCTGCCCCGCTACCAACGGCGTATGCACAACAAAAGCATGACGTTTGACCATCAGTTATCTATCATCGGCGGTCGTAATATCGGCAACGAATACTTAAGAAGTGACACCCAAGATGTGTTTGCTGACTTGGATGTGTTGCTAGCGGGCAAGGTGGTCAATGACATTGATAACAGCTTTGAACAGTACTGGCAAAGCCCGCTATCATACGATATCGAGCGGTTGGTCAAACCTGCTAAAAACCCCAAAAAAAATAGGAGCGATGAGCCATTTTTATCAACGCTCACCAAAATCGCCCCCGTAGCCAAAGACAGCCATCTTAGACGCAGCGCTCAGCTTTATAAAACCGCCGAAAAAGCCGTGATAGATAGCCAACTGCTCAATAAACGGGTAAAATTTCGTTGGCGACCGATGCAGTTTTTGGCGGACAATGTCAATAAACTCTTGCAACAAGCCAAACCCAATGAGCTACTGGTCAACCAACTGCGAAACATTATAGGCTCGCCAACATCAAACTTTAGCATCATTTCCTCCTATTTTGTCCCCACCCCGCTTGGGGTTGCCCAATTGCAACAACTTGCCGACAGCGGCGTCAAAGTACAAGTGCTCACCAATTCCTTTAATTCCACGGATGTGCCCATTGTGCATTCAGGTTATGGTGCTACTCGAGCCGCATTGACCAAGGCGGGCGTCAGCTTGTATGAGCTAAAATCGAACACTGACCCCGATTTTCGTCAAAAAAAACGCCACCTATCTCGCAATAAATTCAACACCAGCTTACATACCAAAGCCTTTGCTGTGGATGATCGGCTTGCCTTTATTGGCTCATATAATATCGATCCGCGATCAGCAAATATTAACACCGAGCTTGGCGTGGTTATTTTTGACAAACAACTTGCCAATGCGATTCACCAGTCCTTTAATCAAGACTTGCTCACCGTCAGCTATCGGGTGGCATTATCACCTAAGCAACAATTACAATGGGTCACGATAGCTGATGATAAAGCGGATGAATTAAACGAAACATGGGCTCAAGAACAGCTTGAAAGCCAGCCTAAAACGTTAGCAAAAGAGCCAAATATCTCATGGTTTAATCGCGTCTTGTTATCGGTATTGGCAAGATTACCGATCAATGGGTTATTATAAATTGTGGTTAAGATTGATTAGATTATTTAATCATTAAGTGTTTGAGCAGATACAATTTATTTACGCGATTATACAAGAAGTTTACAAAATATACACATTAAAGGTTCATTAATAGGTTTTATTTTACTTATAGTATGCGTTTTTAACAGTTGCTTTACGTGTATCATCTTATCATTAAAATACCTGACTAGAATTTTGGTAATACTTATTTTTTGTTATTAGTTTCTTGGGCTTTAGCAATAAGGTTATCAGTTTGGCTAGTGGGTTTGGACTATTGGGTGTATCAAGTTAAATGCCATTTTTATCAGACACGAATCATGAGTTACGAACGCTTAACCGCTATGAAAAACAAATTATTGCCTTAACGGTGTGTGGGGCGTTTTTTAGTTGTTTTGATTTTACCTTGTATTTCTTTTTTAATGATGCGATTAATCAAGCTTTTTTCCCTAATGCAAACGCAGATTGGCTAGGATCATCGGGATTTTTGCTGTTGATTTTACTCGGTTATATCTCACGCCCGCTTGGTGGCATTGTGTTATCTAATATCGGTGATAAGCTGGGGCGTAAGCGGATTATGATGCTTAGCTTATTTGTGGTGTCAATTCCAACTTTATTAATCAGTATTTTACCCACGTATTCACAAATTGGCGTTTGGGCATTGGTGTTATTGATGATCCTGCGGTTTATCCAAGGGTTTGGTTTTGGGGCAGAAGTGCCCGCCTCTTGGGTATGGCTTGCTGAGCATATGCCTAGATATCATATTGGGTCGGTCTGTGGTATGTTAATTGGCTCGTTTATTTTGTCCGTATTGGTAAGTAATATTTTATCCACGATGTTGTCTTCGATGTTGACGCCCGAACAAATGACCCATATTGGCTGGCGGATTCCTTTTTTGATTGGTGGGCTTGGGACAGTTGTGGCGATTTCGTTACGGCGTAGAATTGCTGAAACCCCGCTTTGGCTAAATGCCCAAGCCGAAGGAAAGCTATCCCATGGCTTACCGCTAAAAACCGTATTTCAACACCACCGATTTTCGCTTATGATGAGTTTTGGCTTGTCTTGGTTTACCTCAAGTGTGGTTATATTGGCATTTTTGGTGATGCCACAATTGGGCATTAATTTTTTTGATGTGTCTGAGAGTTTGATGTCCATTTCATTAGGCATTGGCAGTTTTTTTGCAATTATTGGCACGCTGGTGTTTGGGTACTGTGTTGATAGGTATAATTCAGGACGGATATTTGGGTTTGGCTGTATTTTATTAGCAGCAAGTTGTCTGTTGTTATTTGCCATCTTAAAAACAGGCAGTGAGCTGTTACTATTAAGTTATGCGTTTTTTGGCTTTAGTGTGGGGATCATTGGTATTGTTCCTAGTATTTGCGTGCGATTGTTTCCTGTCGAAGTGCGTATGAGTGGACTAGGATTTAGTTATAATGTGGCGTATGCCATTACTGGTGCGCTTACACCGTATGTGATGATCCAAGCCTCGCAAGTGCTAAATATTGCTTCGATGCTGTATATGGTATTTTTAAGTGTGATTGGGGTGATTATGAGTTTGTTTTTATCTAATTTGCAGGGATTATATCGCCTTGAAGACAAACAAACCTCAAAAAACGTATTAACAAGGTAATAAAAAGTTTTTAACCGCCACTTTATTGAGCCACTCTCTAATGTCACTAACTTTCCCCCAACCCATGCACCAAAAACGCTTATCTACCGCGCCCATGATCGATTGGACAACTCGGGATTTTTTGACCTTTGCTCGGCTGTTTAATCCCCACACCTATCTTTATACTGAGATGATCAGCACCTCAGCAATTTTGCACGGCGATACCGACCATCAGTTACGCTTTTATCCCAATGAGCATCCCGTGGTACTGCAGCTTGGCGGTTCTGTGCCTAGTGAATTGGCAAAATGTGCTAAGCTTGGGCAAGAATATGGCTATGATGAAATTAACCTGAATGTTGGCTGCCCATCTGACCGTGTCCAACATTATAAAATTGGGGCATGTCTGATGGCTGAGCCTGAGTTGGTCGCTGATTGTATCAAAGCCATGCAAGATGCTGTGACCATTCCTGTGACCGTCAAGCACCGTATCGGGATTGATACGTTTGATAGCTACGAGTTTATGCACGATTTTGTGGCAAAAATTACCCAAGCAGGCTGTCGCCATGTGATCGTCCATGCTCGCATTGCGTGGCTACAAGGCTTAAGCCCAAAACAAAACCGTGAAATTCCACCGCTTCGCTATGCCGATGTGTATCGACTAAAAGCAGATTTTCCCGATATATTTGTCGAAATCAATGGCGGGATTACCACAGTTGAGCAAATTAAACGCCATCTTGAGCATGTCGATGGCGTAATGATAGGACGAGAAGCGTATCATAATCCGTATATTTTGGCAGAAAGTCTAGCCTTGTGGGGTGAAACACCCAAAAGCCGTGAGCAGATTTTTGCTGAATTGTTAGCATTTTTGGCACAAAGGGAGCAGGCAGGCACAGCGTTAACGGTAATTATGCGGCATTATCTAGGGCTGTTTCAAGGGATGACAGGTAGCCGTAAATGGCGACAGGCATTGAGTGGGCAAAAACATATTTCCCTTGCGCAGATCAAAATGGCGGGAGAAGCGGTACTAAAACTTAATCTTTAACCCTTTTTTATCCTAAAAATTCCGCCATTGCCAACCCATTATTCATGATGTGCAGCATTATTGGTAACAATAGCGACCCCGATCGCCATCTGGCATAGCTAAACAACATCGCCAATAAAAATATCTCCACCCATTCCACCGCCGCATATTGCCCATGAATCAAGGCAAAGCCCATACTGGTCAAAATACTTGCCCCCCACTCCCCTAGCCGACTGCCCGCCAGCCCTGACCACATAAAGCCCCGAAACATCATTTCTTCATAAATCGGTACAATGATCACTATCACCAAGACAAGTAACCATAGCGGGTGCGCGCTAGCGGCGAGTTTATCCATAAACAACATCGGCTCACGCTCAAGCCAAATCCCAACCCCACTAATTAGCACATTGAGGACTATCAATAAGATTGCGGTGGATAAAAAATCCCGCCATGTAAACGGCTTGATTGCCATATAATCCGCAAATTTCCCCCGCTTGGCACGAATCAACCGCCAAATCGTCCCCACCACCACAAAAAAGGTAAAAATCATCGCAAGGCTCATGACGGTCCCATTGTCACCACCAAGCAGCACCTTTTCTTGTAAGGTTAATGATTCGCCTTTCGGCAGTACCAATGGCGTAAATAACGCCAGCCCTGCCAGTTGCCCAACCATAAAAATAACCACCAGCATCATCGACAAGGCAAGGGTAATGGGCAGCGGATATAAAGGCGAGACTCGAGGCTGGGGTAAGGTTTTAGGTTGCCGTTGTTGCAAAGGATTGTGCATAAAGTTTACCTTCAAACATCATTTTATCAGGACAATTTATAAGGATAGTTGGGCATGAATCGCCGTTTTAATATGCTCAACCACGCTGTCGGGATATTCAAGCGGGAACATGTGCCCTCCTTTAAGCACCTGATAATCAATGCCCATGCGGTCTTTGACCAAATCCACAAACCCACGTTTTAAAAATATACTGTCTTGCCCGACTAGTTGCTGTGTCGGCACAGCGGGCAGATGGGTGGGTTTTAACCAAAACAGTGAAGGATTGGTACGAAAAATCGCCACTTCCACCGCTTTTGGAATGGTCAAGGTCACTTGCCCGTCTATGGTGTCGCTCAGTCCATGCTCGATAAAATCGGCAAAGCATGGCTCACTAAAGTTTTTATAAAAGTCTTTAGGGCGCAGGCTGGCGGCGGCGGCTTCACGGCTTACCCAAACATCACGGCGGCGGCTCGATAGCCCTGCAGGGGTGAGCCTGTCAAGCAAGGTGGGGCTGTTGCGTTTTGCCCAATGCACCGCCATCGCATAGTAACCGTGCATAAGCGGCGGGTCAAGACAAATCACTTGGCTAAAAAGCTGTGGCTCCCGGTAAGCGGCTTGTAGGGTGCACAATGCCCCAAGCGAATGCCCAAGTCCGATAACGTGGGTTTGCTCACGCTTGGCAAGTTCGGCTTTAATGTTATCAATCACTTGTTGCGTGAGGCTTTGCCAATGTTCATCGACAGGATAGTGGGGGTCGGTACCAAGTTGTGGAATATAAATAATATCAAACTCATCGCTTAACTGCTCAAATAGATAACGATAAGCAAGTGACGGGATGCCGTTGGCATGGGCAAAGTGGATCAATGGTTTTTGACTATGAGCAGTTGAAGTATGGTTTGCCAAATATTGTGCCATTGTTTTTCCTTGTCTAAGCAGTTTTTATCATCAATGTGGTGGACAACACATTTAAAGCTAGTGCTATCCATAAAAAAGGCTGGAAATTCCAACCCTTTTTATCTGATTATTTTAATTGACCTTCATCAGTGATATCGACACCCAATTTACTAGCGAGATTTTTAGAAAAAGTTTCGCCCATGCCGTAACCAATTTGACTGGCAAATTTGCCGAATACTTTTTTGACAGGGTCTTCGGCATTGTAGGTGACGGCATTGCTGAGTTTGAGCTGTTTTTCGAGCGAGCTGATACTGCCATTTTTATCGGCAAGCCCTAAGTTAATGGCTTGTTCACCACTCCAAAATAAGCCTGAAAATAGCTGATTGGCTTCGGGGTCTTTAAGGCGATTGCCTCGCCCTTGTTTGACCGCATTGATAAAGTGAGCATGGGTATTGTCAAGCACGCCTTGCACATGGCTACGTTCAAATTCGGTGAGCGGACGGCTCATGCTTAAGATGTCTTTGTGTTCGCCTGCCGTCATGGTGCCATCTTTGACCCCAAGTTTATCCATCAGCCCTTGTACATTATAACTTGGCATGATGACCCCAATGGAGCCCACCAAGCTTGAGGGATTGACCCAAATTTCATCCGCCGCCGAGGCGATATAATACGCCCCCGATGCCCCCATATCTTCGATAACCGCGTACAATTTTTTGTTGGGATGGGCTTTGCGTAGTTCGGTCATGGTCTGCCAAATTTCATCCGACTGCACAGGCGATCCGCCTGGGGAATTGATGCGTAGGGCAACCGCTTTGGCTTGCTCATTATCAAACGCTTCGGTCAAGGCTTCGCTAATATTTTCGCTGTTGGCCTCTTTGTCGCTACTAATCACGCCATTGACGTCCACCACCGCCAAATGCGGTTTGGTCATTTCAATATCTGTCATGCCTTTATTAGCGTTTGGGCTACAGCCCTTCGCCATCAATGTACCAAACAGCACAATATAACCAAACGTCAACAATTTAAAAAAGATACCCCACCGTCTGGCACGGCGTTGCTCAACGATACTTGCCATTAAGGTTTTTTCAAGTAGCTGCCATTCTCGTCCTGCGTATTGGCTAGGGATTTGCTGTGGGTAAGGCAAGTTGTTTTGTGGTTGAGGCGTTGGACTCGACTGTGGCGGTCGGTTAGGGTCGGGTGGCCAATTATCAGACATGGGAATTCCTCACAGTTTGGCAAAAATGATAGCGTTAATTTGTCATCATACGGACTTTATTGGCAGATTACAATTGGGGAATTGGCTTGTTTTTCAAGGGTTATTGTTTGGCGATGGGTTATTCCTGTCGTTTTTCGCTAGGCTCGGCTAACTGATACACCACACTGCCAACTTGATGGGCAAAAATAGCCGTAGGCGGTGGCGGGTTTTGCAATTCTGCCAAGACAAATTGGCTATTGTCTGCTAACGTTTCATTGGCATAAGCGCCTGTCAAAACGTGTAAAATTTTGGGTTTACTTTGTTCAAGCCACGTTTTATCCAGCGGTGTTTGATACGGCGAAATGAGCAACTGGGTATGGCTCGCTTGGCACAGCTTCATCGACATAGCAAGCGGTAACTGACTACGCCCTGCCGTCAACAAGGCTTGATAAGGTGAAGTTTGTTTGGATAATGCTGGGTTGGTGACGGTAATTTGAATATCACAGGTTTGAGCAGCTAACTTATCGGCTGTATTAAGCTGCGCTTCGGGCAAGTCCAATTGCCAACCGCTCACAGCATTGAGGGTAAGTCGGCTAGCCGTATTGTCTGCACTTTGCCAAGTCTTGCCAAAGGCACAAGCCGTGGGCGTCAATTGGTCAAATCGCCACCCCGTATCAGTCGCTGTGTGGGAATGAAGTGGGTCAAAGCCTGCCAGCCAATACTGCTTAATGAGCGTATCTTTTGCCAATTGTTGTACTAAGTCATTGCTTTGCGCACTTGGGGTTTGATTAATCACCCCCGATAATTGGCTAACTTGCAAGCTGGCTAATAGTGGGTAAATTTCGGCGCTTAATGTCGTATCTAAGAAGCGATTGTGCGAATTTATCATGGCAAGCGGCTGGGCGGATTTTTGAAAGCGGCTCTTTGAATTTGCCGTTGTGGGTATTAAATTGCGATTGTCAGCGAGTATCAGCCATGCTTCTTTACCCTTTTTAACTAAGCTAATCGACAAATTGCTATCATCCATCACCGCCAATAACGGCACCGTGTCGCTAGCTTGCTCATTTGCCAAGGTAACCGCTATGCCCGCAAAACACATAGGCACAATCAACAATCTGGGCAATACGCCGCGTGCAAAATACAGCAAAATCGCCAATGTGATCAGTAATAACTGGCTATGTGTCAAGCTAAAAAACGCTTGTTTGGCAAGCCCTTTATTGATAAGCCATTCAACAAATGCATGAAAAAACATCAAGGCACTTGATAACAGCGACCACAGCCCATTGGCAAGCGTTTCGCCGAGTATCGGGATAAGCGACAATAACCCTGCCAGCATATCTAATGGCACAATCACCAGCCCCAAAAAAGGCACGGCTACCAAATTAACCAGCAATCCAATCAAAGACACTTTACCAAAAAACCATACCACAATCGGCATCAGCCACACAAACAACCACAATTGCAATTTAAATAACGCGGCTAGCTGTACAACAATTTGCTCCAAGATAAAGCGACCTTTATGGTTATCGTTATGGTTATCGTTTAGATTTTGCCATGTGATTGGGTTTGGCTGTGTGGTTTGTTGGCTAAATTTGACCAATAGCCCGACCGCCACAAATGACAACCAAAACCCCGCTTGGGTAATCGCGATCGGATCAAGCCAGACCATTACCATACCAACCATTGCCAAGAGTCGATAAGTAGTCATCGTCACCAGCCATTGGGTGGCAACTGTCAGCATCAACAGCATCCAAAACGTGCGCTGGGCAGGCAATTCAAAGCCCACAAACAAGGCATACACGCCCGCTACTATCACACTCACCCACAATACGATAAGCTGACTGGGCAATCGCATTAACAACTGAGGGTAAATCAACTTGATAAACCATAACAGTAGCATCGCTACCACGCTTGCCAGCATCGTCACATGTGGGCCTGAAATTGCCAATAAATGGCTAATGCCCGTGATTTGATAACGGTTTTTAAGCCGACTGTCCATCAAAGCTGTATCGCCTGTCAATAAGCCGAGCAAGATAGCGTGACTATCGCCTTGCGCCAAAATTTGGGTATCGGATAAGGTGTTATCGTGTATCGCTTGGCGAAAGTGGCTCAGCATTTTTTGGCGAAACTGCCAGCGCCAAGTTTCAATCTTGATACGAGTGGCTGACAACGTCGGTTGCTTATCTAAAGATTTACTGCTACTTAGGCCATTTTGGTGCTGCACGGATCGTTCGTTAATATCGATGACCTCGCCTGTGGCTTGAATGCCTCGCTGTCGCAGCCATGCGGCTTGGTCAAAGCCCAATCGAAGTGGTTTAATATTGGCATTGGCAGGCAAATTATCATCAGTGGGTGATAATATCGGTGTTAAGGCAAGTTTGACATTTAACGGTTGATGGGGCGGTAGTTGGTTAAGCACGCTTTGCCATTCGGGGTGTTGGCTTAAGTTGGCTGTGACCATGACGGTTAATGGTAACTTAATAGGCACCGCCTCACCATCAGCTTGTAACGCCGTGTCAATAATCTGCCACACTTGACGGGGGTATAACGTGCCATAATTGAGCGATTGGCTAACCTGTGAATGGTTCGTTTGCAGATTGTTTCTGATAGGCAAATCTAGCGCAATATTAACCGTGTCGCTAAGTTGCTGACTAACTATTGTCGCATCCAGCGTTAACGGCTGAGTTAATAGCGACTGGCGATAGCGCAACTCACGCTGTAAACCTAAGCTACTACTGGCTAATACAATGCCAACAAATACCACCCCATACGCCATCCACCGCCATAACGATCTTGCCCCTAATGGACGGATAACCGGTTTACGCGATTTATCATACCACAGCAAGCCAACTATCACACCGCTTATCAAGAGCCCTATCAGTGTCAGCGTCAAAAATGGTGGATTTAAAACGTCAGCGCCTAGGGTGGGATAAAAAAACGGACGCAAAAATTCGCTGCTTGCCAGCGGTATCACTGCCAAAAAGCCGATTATACTGGCAAAAACCACCACCCAAAGCATATGCCAATGTCCTTTTTATTTTGCTTACTATTAGCTTTTAATCTATCCTTGCCTAGATGAAGTTAACAATCCATCGTTAGTTCATACATTTTTGCGAGCCCATGTCTATACTAAGGCATTCATTTTATCAAGAAAAGCGATTTTAGCATGCGTTTATTTGGTTTTCAGTTTGCGAGCATCAGCGTGAGCCGATGGGTAAAGCGTTTTATAGCGATCTTGGGGTTGTTTTTTATCACTGATTCATTGGTGCTGACGACCATCGGCAAGTGGCATTTGGGTACGATTTTGCCTTTAATCATTGGCATAACGTTACTGACACATGCGATATATTGGCAAAGCATTTGCCAGTTTTTCCAACAACATCCAACTATCAAAAAACTTTGGCAAACGGGTGTGTTGTTGGCTATCTGTTGGCTGATTAGTTTGCTTCTATTTTTTTATGACATTGCGCAAAATACCCATACCAAAATGCCCGAACAACCGATCAAAGCTATGTTAGTGCTCGGCTCTGGGTATAAACAAGGTCAGCCCACGCCTGTGTTAGCCAGTCGTTTGGATGCCGCTGCCCAACTTGCTTGCCAGCAACCGTCCGCTTGGATTGTGTTAACCGGTGGTACCGGTTTGACTGAAACGGTCAGCGAGGCAAGCGTGATGGCCGATTACTTGGTCAAGCAAAAGGCGATTCATCGCCGCCGATTATTACTTGAAGAAAAAAGCACCAGTACCGAGCTTAATATCAAAAACAGCTTACCGATTTTGGCTCAACATGGCATTAATTTAAACGCGCCTATCGCCATTGTCACAAGCGATTTTCACACCTTACGCGCCAAAGCCATTGCCAAAAAACAGGGCTTTCGCAACGTGATAACGGTTGGTAGCCCCACCCCGCTTTCCACTCGCTATAACAATTGGCTCAGAGAATATTTTGCCTATATTAGCGGATGGCTGTTACATGAGTTTTAAGAGTTGCAACGTTGACTAGGTCACACTTACCCAGTTACCGTTTTGCATGGCAAGTTGCTTATCGGCCAGCTGGGCAAGCTGTCTATCGTGGGTCACCATCAACAAGGCGGTGTTAAAATCTCGCTGTAAATCGGACAAAATCTCAAACACCGCTTGGGCATTGGCATAATCCAGATTGCCTGTCGGTTCATCGGCTAGCACCAATGATGGGTGCGTCACCAACGCCCGAGCAATCGCCACTCGCTGACGTTCACCGCCCGATAACTCGCTAGGGCGATGGGTCAAGCGATGTTCTAGCCCGACTTTTTTAAGTAGGTCAATCGCTCGGTGTTGGGCGTCTTTAATGGGTACCGCATCGCGCATTAACAGCGGCATCGCCACATTTTCAATCGCTGTAAACTCGGCAAGTAGATGATGAAATTGGTAAATAAAGCCCAAATGTTTGTTTCGCAGATTGCCCCGTTGGGTTTCGTTCATGGTATTAATCAATTGCCCATGAATCCACACCTCGCCCGCTGTCGGCACATCAAGCCCGCCCAAAATATGCAGCAAGGTACTTTTGCCCGAGCCGCTCGTACCGACAATGGCGATACGCTCGCCTTGGTGTACTTCAATATCAATGCCATTTAACACCGTCGTGGTATTTTTGCCATCTTGATACACTTTGGTAATATTATTTGCCGTTAAAATCGCTGACATACCCTATCCTTACTTTACGCTATTTTTACAATTAACAGGTGAAATCACTCATAACGCAAGGTCTGAGCAGGCTGAATATTTGCCGCACGACGCGCTGGATAAATCGTCATCAAAAAGCTTATCAAAAATGACGCTGAGGTAATAATGAGCACATCAAGCCATTCAAGTTCAGCCGGCAAATAATTGACAAAATACGCATCAAACAAATGTAAATTAAATGAAGTATTAATAAATCCCACCACCCGACTAATCGACAATGCCAAAATTACCCCAAACACCGTCCCCGCCAATGTACCGATCACGCCGATAATCATGCCTTGCACCATAAACACTTGGGTGATCAACTTGGGCGATGCACCAAAGGTTTTTAAAATTGCAATATCCGCTTTTTTATCAGTCACGAGCATGATCAGCGATGACACAATATTAAAGGCAGCGACAATCACAATAAAAAACAGTAACAGTCCAATCATGGCTTTTTCCATCTTAATTGCCCCAAACAAATTGCCATGTGTGGTCGTCCAATCATTGGCAAGCAGCGACAAACCAGGGGCTAAATCCGCCGCCTGCTGGGCAACTTGTGGGGCAGCAAATAAGTCATTAAGCTTCATGCGAATGCCTTGCGCCCCATCAGGCAGGCGTAACAGCTTTGCCGCATCATTCATGGGGATAAACGCCATCACGTTATTGACCTCTGGACTGATATCAAATACTCCCGACACGGTAAACCGTTTAAAACGTGGAATCACGCCCGCCGGTGATGGTGAAGCTTCGGGCAATACCAACGTGACTTTATCACCCACAGTCACCTGTAACGCTGTGGCAAGCTGTCGTCCAATCACAATGTCAAATTGCCCTGCCTTGAGCGTATCAATCTTGCCGGTCATCATATGTTGCTGCACAATCGACACTTGTTTTTCATACTCAGGTTCAATCCCCGTCACCATCACGCCTGCTACCTCACCATTGGCGGTGAGCATCCCTTGCAGCTGAATAAACGGGGCAACCGCATCGACCTTGGGGTTTTTTTTGATATCTGCCGCCAGTTTTTGCCAATCGGGAATAATCTGGGGTGCGGTAACTGTGGCTTGTGGTACCATGCCCAAAATCCGAGTTTTTAACTCTCTATCAAACCCGTTCATCACCGATAAGACCGTGATTAACACTGCCACCCCAAGCGTTAATCCAATCATTGATATCAGCGAAATAAACGAGATAAATCGGTTACTTCGTTCAGCCCGAGTGTATCGCAAGCCCAAAAACAATGCCAAAGGTCGAAACATCGTGTTTTCTCACACCATTAAGTTGTCAAAAATGCTGTAGTTTGCCATATTTTGCGCCTATTTTGGCAAAAATTTATGGGTAAAAATGCGTTTATAACTTACGCATGTTACCAATCAAGTTAAATTCACGCATTACTCAGTTTCCTATTCAAGGTTTCATATTTAATTTAAATTACCATAAATTTTTTGGTGATTTTTAAACAAACATTTCTTTAAAACAGCAATTTATGGGTTTTTTAGCGTTCTTTAGGGTGAAAAATAATGGGTTGCCCCCATAACACTGTCAACCCAGACAATTTAAACCAAATTTTGATACATTAAGCGGTTTTAACATTCGATAAATTATTTAAAGGATGACACCATGAGTCAATCTGCTGCCCCTAACCAATCAGCGACATCAAGCCAAAATCATGCACCTGAGACCATTTCGCTTAATTGTGACCAAGCCGTCGGTCATGCTGACCATTGGTCTTGTTTTAGCCAAAATATCGCTCAAGATGTACCCAATTGGTTACAAGCACACATTGACCATGCCACCGTGCCCAAACCATTAAAACCCACTCACCCATCGCCATCACACATTTTATTGTCCGGCAATCAGCCCATTCACATCAAACAAATTATTGCGGTTGATGAAGGCGGCAAGCCCACCCGATTTATCAATGCCTATCCTTGTGTCACTAGCCCCTATGGGCAGTGGGCTACTATAGAAACCATCTATCAATGTCCCGAACAGATTGAAGCAATTTTGCGGCTAAAAACTGATGATGGTACGATTTTGTATGCGTTTGATCCACTTTATGCAATTAATCAAGCTAATTATGAGCGTGATATTCGGTACTATGTGAACTTAGCGGCTTTCGCTTACGAAGTTAGTTTAAGCAAGCGCTCGGAAGTTATTGTGGTGGATGAGCCCAGTGCTATTCGCTACCATCGGGCTTTCAATGATATTTTAAGCAAAAATAACAATGTCGCCCCAGTCGACCTCGAAGCCCAAATTGCCAAATGGCAACCTGCTAAAGATGACTTGCCGCTTGAGCCCATCGAAATCAATGTCGGTCATATGTGTGCCTATTTATTTGGCGATACCATGGGACAACAAGATGAGGCATGGTGTCAAGGGCAAGTATTGGGCAAGCAGCCCACCACGTTTAATGGCATCGAGTTTGAACTCTTGGATGTGGCAATTTTGCGTGAAAGTCTTGATAATCCTGTTGTGGTTCGGATAGCCGCCAATCGAGCCAATATGGTTGCAACGATCAACGTTGGGGATTATATTCAAGCCAATATCTGGCTACAAGGTACAATTTTTGCGGATAATCAGCTCACCAATTAATTCCTTGATTAAGGTTTATTGGAACTTAAAAAGCCATGGTGTTAACACATGGCTTTTTTTATAGCAGTGTTTTATCAAAACGGATTAACAGCCGTTTGACTATAGAATCAATCAAAATATTTTGTAAATTGTAACAAAATATTAAGGTTACTTGCTAATGCTTTGTTTTTGATTGAAATTATTAATTTATTATATTATTGTAAAACATATATCAATTATTTCGTGCCGTCTTAGTGAATGTAATATTTTCTAAACGGGTCTTACCGGCTGTTAATTTGGGATTTCACCCCATGAATTCAGAAAAATCCACTGCTCCCTCTACAATTCATCACCAATCCTCTGATTTTTCCACCGCTCACTTGGTTGCTCAGCCTATCAAAAACCAATCGACAGATAACGATGTTGATTCTATTTCTTATATTTCTGCCCGCTATTCAGGGGTATTTGCAAGCTTATTAACAACGCATAAAAAAAACCATCCGTTGATGATGATGGTTTTTTTTGTATTAGGTATTGCGCTTATGTTTAGGCTTACGCACCATTGATTAAGTGATTAAGCAATTAAGTAAGCGTCACTCAAAGTTAGATTTCAGTCATAGCCAAAATTTTTTGGAAAAGCTGTTTTTGTTCGGGGCTAACACTGGCAGTCTGGATTGACATTAACTGTCCCATATCACCCTCTACTCGGATTTTACCGGCCATAAAGGCTTCCATTGCTTTATTCATGTCACGGTCTAAAAATACGGCTTTTAAAGTATCGCTATCTAAATTTAGCGTGGTTAACGCATCTGATTTGGTGCCTTGATGTAACATACCATTATAAAACGAGGCACTCACTTTATCGCCGGTGCTTTCCGTCACATTAAGATTAATTGAAATATTTTTAATAGCAGGCGATAAGTTTAAATCACCTGCTTGCTCGGTAAGTTGGTCAACTTGGTCAAACCAAGGTTGGGTCAAAAATTTTGCCATAATATTCTTCTTTCTTAAAATTTATCAGTGATTACATTTTAGTGTGAGCATATTAACCACTTTTTTGCTATTTGACAATCTTTGTATGTTTATTGATTTTCACTTTGTCTTTTTGACCAGAAATTTTTTGCTAACCTTACATGATTTGATGGGCATTGTTTATCTAAGTCACAATAAGTGAATCATCCGTAAAAAATCCCTTACAAATTTTATGGTTTTTTTACTTTTTCGTATTATAATGAGTTATGGAATTTTTTTTGTGTGATAGACATTACATTAGGTGATATTTAGCAAAGTTTAAGTTACAATACCTAGTTAATTATTTAGATTTTTAATCGAGAGTTTATGCCACGTTTTCGTGGTTTTATCTAATGACGACATGGTAAAAAGTGAGTGATTAGAAGTTGTGGTTATTGGGTAAGGTTTTACGGTTAAACCCTTATTTTATAAGAGTTTAGTGATTAGTTAGTAAACCAGTCGACCTTATAATCACATGTTTGCTCAGCAAAACAGGCGTGAACTTGTTGATAATATAGGCTGTAAAGGAAATCATCGAATGAATTTACAAACAACAGCAGTACCTACGACCGATGATTATGAGGTAACGATAATTAAGTTATTCTCTATCATGGCGGTTGTGTATGGTATCGTCGGTATGGGCGTCGGGGTGTTTATTGCCTCTGAATTAGCATGGCCCGCTCTTAATTTTGGTATTCCTTGGTTGACATTTAGTCACTTGCGCCCTTTGCACACCAATGCGGTGATTTTTGCATTTGGGGGCTGTGCATTATTTGCTACCTCGTACTATATTGTACAAAGAACTTGTAAAACTCGCCTGTTCGCGCCGTATTTGGCTTGGTTTACTTTTTGGGGTTGGAACTTAGTGATTGTTGCCGCGATAATTACGTTACCGCTTGGTATCACCTCAGCAAAAGAGTATGCCGAACTTGAATGGCCAATTGATATTTTAATTGCATTGGTTTGGATTGCGTATGGTATTGTGTTCTTTGGCACAATGATGATTCGTAAAACCTCGCATATTTATGTGGCAAACTGGTTTTTTGCTGCATTTATTTTAGCAATTGGTCTGTTGCATATTGTCAATAGTTTGTCTGTACCTTTGACATTTTGGAAATCTTATTCTTTATATGGCGGTGCAACAGATGCGATGGTGCAATGGTGGTATGGACATAATGCGGTCGGGTTTTATCTAACAGCGGCATTCTTAGGCATGATGTATTACTTTGTACCTGTGCAAGTTGGGCGTCCTGTTTATTCTTATCGTTTATCAATTATCCACTTTTGGGCGTTAATTTCGTCTTATATGTGGGCAGGTGGTCACCATTTGCATTATTCAGCCCTGCCTGATTGGACACAATCTTTGGGTATGGTGTTTTCATTGATTTTATTTGCGCCATCATGGGGTGGTATGATTAATGGGGTGTTAACCTTATCAGGTAGTTGGGATAAATTGCGTACTGACCCCATTATTCGCTTTTTGATTGTGGCATTGTCATTTTATGCCATGTCAACCTTTGAAGGTCCGATGATGTCAATTAAAACTGTCAATGCGTTATCGCATGATACAGACTGGACAGTAGGTCACGTACATTCAGGTGCATTAGGCTGGGTTGGTATGGTTACCATTGGCTCGCTCTATGTGTTGATTCCACGTATTTGGAATAAACAAAAAATGTATTCAACGGATTTAATTACCGTTCACTTTTGGCTTGCTACCGCTGGGACTATTTTCTACATTGTTTCTATGTGGATTTCAGGTATTGGTCAAGGTATGATGTGGCGTGCGACTAATCCAGATGGTACGCTGGTTTATAGTTTTGTTGATACGGTGTTATTTTCACATTATCCTTATATCGGTCGTGCATTTGGTGGTCTACTGTATTTATCAGGCATGGGTGTGATGGCATATAATGTCTATAAAACAATTGCTTCTTCTGCAGTACAGCACAATGTGGTATTAGAACCAACTGCAGGTATTGATCCTGCTAATCCACAACAAGTGTAAGGGGTAGACGTATCATGAAGTTAAATCATGAAATTATTGAAAAAAATACAGGTCTATTGCTGCTTTTGATTGTGGTATCAATAAGTTTTGCAACGTTAGTAGAGATTGTACCGCTAGTTTTTACCAAAGAAGTTAACCAACCTTTACCTAATATGAAACCTTGGACAGCATTAGAGTTAGAAGGACGTGATATTTATATCCGTGAAGGTTGTCACGTTTGCCATACACAAATGGTACGTCCGCTGCGTGCTGAAGTTGAGCGTTATGGACCATACTCTCGTGCAGCAGAGTCTGCCTGGGATCACCCATTTTTGTGGGGTTCAAAACGTACAGGTCCCGATCTTGCCCGTGTGGGTGGACGCTACTCAGATGATTGGCAACGTGAACACTTGATCGATCCACGCTCGTTAGTGCCTGAATCTGTGATGCCAGCGTTCCCTTGGCTTGCCAAAAATGGGGTAAATGGTGAAGAAGTTCAAGCAAAAATGAAATTGTTCCGTGACCGCTTTGGTGTGCCTTATAGTGATGCTGATATTGCGGCAGCACCGGATGCCGTACAGGGCAAAACCGAATTAGATGCGGTGGTTGCCTATTTACAGCAGCTTGGTACTGCTATGCAAGGACAACGGTAATGCTATGGGCGTAGGTACATTACAAAGCATTGCCACTGTATCAGCATTTATTGCCTTTATTGCGATTGTTTGGTGGGCTTATTCCCCAAAAAATCGCAAACGATTTGAAGAAGACGCAAAACTTGCGATGGATGATGAGGAATTAACGGCATCTACACGCAATAAGGATAAAAAATGAGCCTATTTTGGAGTATTTGGGTTACCATTTTTTCGCTCGGCTGTTGGTTATGGATTTTGTATTGGCTGGTTGGTACCTTAGGTTACCGCCCGACGATGCAAGATGATGGCACCACAGGTCATGCGTATGATGGTATCCAAGAATATGACCGTCCATTACCCAAATGGTGGTTAGTTATTTTCTTTGGCACGATGGCTTGGGCACTACTATACTTATTATTATTTCCCTCAATTGTGCCAGAACGTTGGAAAGGTATTACCACAGTAAAAGTGGATGGTCAAGAGGTGCCTTGGACAAGTGCTAACGAACTTGCTAGCGACCTACAAAGCAATAACGCTGTATTTACTAAGACGGTGAATGAAAAAATTTTACAGGATCCAGCCGTTACTGCACAAATTGCTAATTTGACTAAACTACAAGCTGAACAAGAGAAAAAAGCTGAACCTGATGCAGCGCTAAAAAGCGAGATTGACAATCAAATTTTAGCATTAGGTCCAACTGTAGAAAAATTATCAAAAAATCCACAAGCCATTAAAATCGGTCAAAGATTATTTTTACAAAACTGTTCGGTTTGTCATGGTTCACAAGCGCATGGTGCTAAAGGCTTCCCTAACCTTACAGATAATGATTGGATTTATGGTGGTAAGCCAGAGCGCATTATCCAAACCATTGAACATGGGCGTGTCGGCGGTATGCCAGCATGGAAACCCCAAATTGGTGAAGATGGTGTCAGAGCAGCAGCTGAGTATGTATTATCGCTTTCTACTGAGCATGGTTCAAAAGCAAATGGTGCATTAGATCCAACATTAGTTGCTCAAGGTAAAGCCATCTTTGAGAAAAATTGTGTGGTGTGTCATGGCGCAACTGCTCAAGGTAATCAACAAGTCGGTGCATTAAATCTTACCGATAATACTTGGTTATATGGCGGTGATCGAGAAACAGTACAAACCACCATTCGTAATGGACGTGCAGGTATTATGCCACATTGGGATACTAAGCTGGGTAATGAGCGTATTTTATTGTTAGCGGCGTATGTTTACTCATTGGCTGATCATACTAAGGATTTTGTTCCCCCAACAGCAGCGCCCGCTGCGGCAAGTGCAGCCAAATGATAGGTTGATTTTTGAAAAAGCGAGTTTTGATAACTCGCTTTTTTAATGCTTAATTTAGTTATGCAGTATTCCTAAACCATGAGGTTGATATAAGTATATAATTTGTTAATCTTTCTAAGCATGTTATAATAAGTAACAAACTGATTAACTTATGTAATATTGATTTAAGGAATAGGCGTGTCACAAAACGAATTATATCAATATGTTTATGTTAGTAAGATTACGCCACAGGATCTGTTCAACCGTTCAACCCTTGAAGATATTAGAGAAGAATCAAGGCTTTTTAATCCTAAACATAATATCACAGGCGTGCTTTGTTATTCGAATTTTCAGTTTTTTCAATGTGTTGAAGGCACTAAGAAAGATTTGCTAACTTTAAAAGGTTTGCTAGAAAAAGACCCCCGCCATCATGATATGAAGACGCTGGATTTTTCGCCCATTAAAGCTCGGCGTTTTCGATTTTGGGTGATGCAGGCGTTGGTGTTAGAAAGCTGGCATTTAAATGATGACCGTTTTGGTGAGGTGATGCCGTTTCATTCGGTGCTCTATGGCGAGCAGGGCTGGCAGATGGTGCTTTCGCATTTGGCGATGTTAGATGCGCAGACCGATAGCCAAAAGTTTGATATGATTACGATTACCCAGTCGGAGCTTGCCAAGCGAATTGTGAGGTTTATCCGTGAACATCAGGTGTTTTTCTTTGTGCAAACGATTTTGGCGGTGTTGGTGATTGGGGCGGTGGGCTGGTTGTTGAGGGAGTTTTTTTAAAAAGATAAAAATATTTTTTTAATACCAATCCCAAAATTTTAATTTAACTTTTTGATAAACTATCGGCTTATCAAGATTATTTTTAGCATTATCAAAGACTTGGCGAAAAATATTTTCAACTTCTCGACTATTAAGTTGCGTATCATTGAGCTTTAAATATTGTAATGGTATAAATTCTTGACGTTCAAATAATTCTGCATTAACTTTTTCAAAAGTTAAACGTGCAAATCTATCGTGGCTTATGTGGACTGCTTTAACATTTTCCCAAAGAATAATTTTGGGTTCTTTGAATAACCTATTTATGACAATTTGGCTTTTATAAATAGCAAAAAAAGGTTTAGTTTGTTGAAGTTGTTTTAAAATTAGCCATGCAAAAAATGCACAATAAATTGCGATTAATAATTTGATAAAACTAGGTAATTCGCCTCGATGGGTGGGAGTGGGAAAAAATAAATCGTAAACAAAAAATATAACAGCAAGAATTTGCAATACCAAAAAATAAAACAAAAACCGTTTAGGTTGATAAAATTCAATCGGAAATTTTAATTTTTCACCTTCATATAATTTTGCCATTTTCTCTATCCTAAATTTTAAAAATCATCGCAATTTTAGCCAAATTACGCTATGCTATTACGTTTAATTTTACCCAAAATCGTCTTTTTATCCTAACTCACAAAAGCCAAAAAAGCCACTATGAATCCACAAATTTCTACTACTGCTATTCAAACAAGCTACAGCCCCCAAACCATCGAAACCGCCCAACAACAAAAATGGGCAAATGACCACCGCTATGAAGTCAATAACGCCGCCACCGACAAGCCCACCCGCTATATGCTGTCCATGTTCCCCTACCCGAGCGGAAAACTGCACATGGGACACGTGCGTAACTACACGATTTCGGACGTATTAAGCCGTTATTATCGCCTAAAAGGCTATGAAGTGATGCAACCGATGGGCTGGGATGCGTTCGGAATGCCTGCGGAAAATGCGGCGATTGCCAACGGCGTTGCGCCTGCTGAATGGACATTTGTCAATATTAATAATATGCGTAACCAGTTGAAATCATTGGGATTATCGATTGATTGGTCACGGGAAATCGCCACTTGTACGCCCGAATATTACAAATGGGAACAATGGCTGTTTGTTCAGCTTTTCAAAAAAGGCTTGGTGTATAAAAAGCTTGCCACGGTAAACTGGGACCCTGTCGATAACACGGTGCTTGCCAATGAGCAGGTCGTGGATGGGCGTGGCTGGCGGTCGGGGGCGTTGGTCGAAAAGCGGGAAATCCCGATGTATTATTTTAAAATCACCGACTACGCCGAAGAGTTACTCAATGATTTGGATAAACTTGAAGGGCATTGGCCACAGCAAGTTATCACTATGCAACGCAACTGGATTGGGCGTTCAGAAGGCATGGAATTGCATTTTCCTTATGAGCTAGATGGTGAGAAGAAAACCTTAGACGTGTTTACCACTCGCCCCGACACGCTGATGGGCGTGACCTATGTGTCAGTCGCGGGCGAACATCCGCTGGCTCAATATGCCGCCAAAAATAACCCTGACTTGCAAAACTTTATCGCCGAAATCAAAAAAGGCTCGGTTGCCGAAGCCGATATTGCCAAAGCCGAAAAACTCGGTATGGATACGGGCTTGACTGTGACCCACCCTTTGACAGGCGAGCAAATCCCTGTGTGGGTCGCTAACTATGTGCTGATGAGCTATGGCTCGGGGGCGGTGATGGCGGTGCCTGCCCATGATGAACGGGATTTTGAATTTGCCAATAAATACCAGTTACCGATTAAGCAAGTCATTGCCCTAAAAGATGAAAATGGCCAAGAGCAAACATTTGACGCAACAGAATGGCAAGATTGGTATGGGGATAAACAAACTGGCGTAGGGATAAATGCTGGCGATTTAAACGGGTTAAATTTCTCCCAATCGTTTGAAAAAGTTTTAACCGACCTAGAGCCAAAAGGGCTTGCCAAAAAGACCATCAATTATCGTTTGCGGGATTGGGGCGTGAGCCGTCAGCGGTATTGGGGCTGTCCTGTGCCTGTGATTAATTGCGAGCATTGCGGGACGGTGCCTGTGCCAGAGAGCGATTTACCGGTGGTGCTACCCCTTGATGTTGTGCCTGATGGGCGGGGCAATCCGCTCAATAATATCGCTGCATTTACCGATGTGAACTGCCCAAGCTGTGGCAAGCCCGCCAAACGTGAAACCGATACTTTTGACACCTTTGTCGAATCCAGCTGGTATTACGCCCGCTTTGCCTCGCCCCAGTATCATGAAGGCATGATTAACAAAGTCGCCGCCGACAAATGGCTACCGGTAGACCAATATATCGGCGGGGTCGAGCACGCTGTCTTGCATTTGCTATACGCTCGCTTTTTCCAAAAACTGATGCGAGATGAAGGGCTAGTCAGTGGCGATGAGCCATTTGCCAATTTGCTCACCCAAGGCATGGTGTTAGCTGGGACATATTACCGCTCAAATGACGACGGTAGCAAAACCTATTATTTTGCCGATGAGGTGGAACTTGAATTTAATGATAAAGGGCAACCAATATCTGCCAAACTCAAAGCCGATGGGCAGCCTGTCACGATTGGCAAAATCGAAAAAATGAGTAAGTCAAAAAATAACGGCATTGACCCGCAAGCCACGATTGACCAGTACGGCGCAGACACGGTGCGACTTTACACCATGTTTACTGCCCCTGCCGACCAGACGCTCGAGTGGATTGATGATGGCTTAAAAGGCCCGCACAATTTCTTGAAAAAAGTGTGGCGTTATGCGGTTGAACATGCCGAAAAGTTGAAAGAAAAAGGCGTATCTGCCAAAGATTTAACCGTTGATACCAGTAATTTAAGCAAATCAGCAAAAAATCTACGCCGAAAAACCCATGATACGATTGGCAAACTCGATGACGCATTGGGTAAAAATTTGGCATTGAACACGCCTGTGTCATTTTTGATGGAACTTAGCAATGAATTGACCGCTTTTGACATTCAAAGCGACCATGGCTCACTTAACGAGCTTGCCGTTGCCAATGAAGCTGTAGTTACGCTTTTAACCTTGCTGGCGATGTATGCGCCACATATGGCGGAAGTGTTGCTGGAGCATTTGGGTATCAATCCGCTTGAATTAACTTATCCAAGCGTTGATACGTCAGCATTGGTGCAAGATACCATCACGATGGTGGTACAAGTCAATGGCAAAAATCGGGGCGAATTGGATGTGCCACCAAACAGTGATGCTGACTGGCTAAAGGCTGAAGCGAAGAAAATTGTGAGTGTGGCAAAATTCTTAACGGGTGAGATTATTAAAGAAATTGTCGTGCCCAATAAGTTGATTAATATTGTGGTCAAAGGGTAATAAAACTGCTTGCTATCAGCTCTAACGAATTTTTTCCACTTGATTTTTGGGCGTTCGGGCTGATATCAGATAGCTAAAATAAGTATTCTTGGCATAACGTTTGCCTACCCGCTTTATTTAATAAAAGTGAATATTATGAAAACAACCCTTTTTCGCCTTGTTTTGATTGGTTTATGTGCTGCCCAACTAACGGCTTGTGGCTTTCAATTGCGCGGCTATAATTCAACGTTAACCCAGAACTTACCAAAAACCCAACTTATTTTTGGTAATACATTTGAGGATATTGCGGTAAAAAACGCGTTAAAACAACAATTTAGCCAATTTTCTATCCAGACCCAAGATATCGATATCGGCCAAAAAAGTAGCAGTATGCCCAGCATCCAAGTGAGCAATATCAAGCTGCAAAAATATCAGCTACGGGGTATTTTGACCGAGATTCGCATGGTAATGTCCGCGGATGTGACTTACACATTGCCCCAATCTGGCGCACCAAAAATTGTCACCACCCCCATTCAAGTCCAGCGTAGCTATCAATATGACCAAGCAACTGTCGCCACCGACAACCCACAGGCAGACCAAATCAAGGTTTGGCTGTATGACAATCTTGCCCAACGTATCACTGATCAATATATGGCACTAAATTTACCCGATAACGCCGCCACCTCAAAGCCTGCCACGCCGCTTATCAAGCCTTAGCCATCATGCAGCACGCATTTTTATCTGCTTTTGAACATGCCAAAAATATGTCCCAGCCTGCGGTTGGGCTTTGGTTATTGCATGGCGATGAAGATTTGCTTGCTCAATGGCTGATAGAGCAGTTTAAACCCCAATGGCAGCGGCACGGCATGGCAATTAGCCGTATGGATATTACTTCGGCAAAATCTTGGCAAGAAATTTTGGCAGAGCTTAATAGTCTGTCGCTCTTTGATGACAGCAAGGTGATTATTGCTCAGGGCAATCACAAACCCGATAAAGACAGTCTTGCTGAGTTGCAAGTATTTGCCACCCAAAATTCCACCAATTGCCTAATCGTAATTAGCGATAAATATGATAAAAAAAGCCAAAATTCACCATTTTATCAACTATGTGAAAAGCATGGGCAAGTGGTTGAGTGTCATCTGTATCAAGAAAACCAACGAGCCCAACTGCTCAAAGCCCAAGCCAAAGACTTTGGCATTGAGCTAACCACACCCGCTTGGCAATTGCTGATGGCTCAAACCCAAAACAACCTATTAAGCGGCTATCAAACGCTGTGGCGATTGTCATATCTGTATGCCAACCCCACTCAATCAAGCCTGTCAGTTATCGATGAAAGCCAATTGATTGATGGGCTGGTGAATCAATCACAATTTACCACTTTTGATTTATCCGATGCCATGCTAGCTGGCAATGTGGCAAAAGTTGCCACAATTATCCAATCGCTTAAACACGCCGAAGAGCCCGAGAGCCTTGTGCTTTGGACGATCAGCAAGGATATGCGAAATATCCAAAGTCTACAAACCGGCGGCAGCTTTCAAAGTTTAGGGATTTGGTCATCCAAACAAGGGCTATATAACCAAGCGTTAAAACGCCATACTTATGCCAACACCCAGACATGGGCTGGGTTACTCTATACGTGCGACCGCGCTATTAAAGGCTTGAGTCAACAACCTGCCTGGGAATTGTTACTACAAGCGGCGTTACAAGTTGCGGGCGTTACACTGTTTCATAAAACGGCTTAATCCGTTTTCTTGATCGCCCTTCTGAAATAGTAAACAATAAAAAAACTTACAACTCAAAAAAATTTCTGACAAAATTATACTTTATAATTCTTAGCTACGTTTTTTGTAAGTAGCCGACCTGATCACTAAAATATAACTTTCAAATCGCTTTTTAAGTGATTATGAATAGTTATGACGCTAACCACTGGCTGTTATCTGGCAGGCACTCATAAGGCATGTATTCTTAAATTTGGTTGTTATCTTTTTCATGTTATATATTTTTCTCGTTTAATGTATTATCTCATTGAATTTTCACCTTGTTAAAAGACAGACTTGCGATGACACACCAACAAAAAAAATGGTTAAAATGGACAGTGGCTGGGCTTATTTTGATCGCCTTAATTGGGGCGGCTTATTGGTACTTTAAGCCCAAAAAACAACAGCCGTCCTATATTACAGCCACCGTAGCTCGTGGTGATATTGAAAATAGTGTGATGGCAACAGGCAAAGTCGAAGGACTTAACCAAGTTGATGTGGGGGCGCAAGTCTCAGGCGAGGTCGTAAAACTGTATGTGGATGTTGGCGATACCGTCAAAAAAGGCGAGCCGATTGCTCAGATTGACCCGGTTACCATGCAAAATAGTTTGACGACCCAACAAGCCAATCTGCAGCAAAGCTTGGCAAATCTTGAAAGTACCAAAGCCAGCTATCTTACTAAACAAAAAGCCCTTGCCACCGCACGAGCGGATTTAACAGGCAAACAAGCAAGCCTTGACCAAGCCAAAAAAGAATACAGCCGCTTGCAGTCCTTACTTGGACAAGATGCCATCTCGCAACAAGAACTTGAGCAAGCAGCAACCACCGTCAAAACTGCCCAAGCCGCTGTCGATAGTGCCAATGAAGCAGTTGGTACTGCCCAAGCCAACCTAACCGCAGGACAAGCCGACATTGTTACCGCCCAAGCAAATATCAAAAAATCTCAAACCGAAGTGAGTACTGCACAAAAAAATCTAGGCTATACCAGAATTACTGCCCCGATGACTGGCACAGTTATCTCAATCACCACCAAACAGGGGCAAACGGTCAATGCCAACCAAACCGCCCCAACCATTGTCACATTAGCTGACTTAAGTACGGTGCGTATCAAAGCCAAAATTTCTGAAGCCGATGTGGTAAACCTTAAATCAGGTATGCCGGTCTATTTTAACATTATTGGCAACCCTGATAAAAAATACCAAGCCACGCTCACAGCGATTGAACCTGCGCCAGAAGGCACAACTGCCAATAGCAACTCGTCCTCAAGCTCGGATGCTGCCGTGTATTATATGGGCTATTTTGATGTCCCAAACCCTGACGGTACACTACGAATTAATATGACTGCTCAAGTCTATATCGTAGAAAATAAAGCCAATAATGTGCTAAGTGTGCCTGCTGCTGCCGTCAAAACCAGCCCAAAATTTGGCAGCTATGTCGAAATGGTAAAAGCGGATGGCACGACCCAAAAACAAGCAGTCAAAACTGGCATTACCAATCGGATAGACACCCAGATCATCAGTGGGCTAACTCAAGGTGATAAAGTGGTGGTGGGTGAGGCAACAGACAATAGTAAATCATCAAATGGTTCAAAATCAAACCGTAAACGCCCTCCGATGATGTAATTGTACTAAACAAGCAAAATTGATATAAAAATTTTGAGAATAACAATTAAATGACCCATTCCACAACTGCCAAACACCCGATTATGCAAGTCAAGGGACTTATTCGAGAATTCCCTGCGGGAGAAGAAAAAATCCGCGTCTTGCACGGCATTGATTTAACCATTTACGAAGGCGAAATGGTCGCCATTATCGGGCAATCAGGCTCGGGTAAATCCACCTTAATGAATATTTTGGGTTGTCTTGACCAAGCGACCGCGGGTAGCTATCACATTTATGGCAAACCTGTTGACCAGCTGAGTGCCGATGAACTTGCCGAACTTCGCCGTGAGCATTTTGGCTTTATTTTTCAGCGTTATCATCTACTCGGTGATATCAACGCCCAAGCCAATGTTGCGGTACCTGCAGTTTATGCCGGCATGCCTGCCAGTCAGCGAGAAAGCCGAGCCAATCAGTTACTTGGCGATTTAGGCTTGGCGGCAAAAACCCAAAACCGCCCGAGTCAACTATCTGGCGGACAACAGCAACGGGTTTCCATCGCCCGAGCGCTGATGAATGGCGGCGATATTATTTTGGCTGACGAGCCGACAGGGGCGTTGGACAGTCAGTCGGGCAAAGATGTAATGGCAATTTTGCGCCAGTTAAATCGTCAAGGTCACACTATTATTATGGTGACACATGACCCGAACATCGCCGCCCAAGCCGAGCGGGTCATTGAAATTAAAGACGGCTATATTCTTAAAGATTATTATACCGACAACCCTTTTGAGAAAACCGTCTCAGCGCAGCACCTCACCTTTAGTAAAAAATCAGGGATAGCAGCATTTTTAGACCGTTTATCCGAAGCGTTCAAAATGTCTGTACTAGCCATGAAAGCCCACAAAATGCGAACACTGTTAACCATGCTGGGTATTATTATTGGGATTGCCTCGGTCGTGTCTGTCGTGGGGCTTGGGCAAGGCTCACAACAAAAAATCTTGAGTGACATTAGCTCACTTGGGACAAACACGCTTACTGTGCGAGATGGCTATAAATTTGGTGACCCTCGCAGACAATATCATGACGATAATTTAACCGATGACGACGCCAATGCCGTGGCTGAACAGCCTTATGTCAAAAGTGTCAGCCCCCAAGTTGGTACCAGTGTCACTGCTCGCTATCGTGAAACGGAAGTATCCGTCAACGTTAGCGGCGTGGGCAAAGACTATCTGACAGTCACCGGCGAAAAGCTGGCACAAGGACAGAGCTTTGATGCCAGTAGCGTAAAAAATCTCACCCAAGACGTGATTATTGATGACAATGCCAAAAACGCCTTTTTTGCTGACGAACCCAACCCAGTCGGCAAAGTGATTTTAGTGGGTAGCGTGCCTGCTCGCGTGGTGGGTGTCTTACAAGCATCAGAAAAAGCCTTTGGTCCCAGTTCAGATACGCCAACGCTGTATATGCCCTATTCTACTGTCATGCGGCGAATGCTTGGTACCAGTTATGTCAATAGCTTTGTGGTATTGCTCAAAGATACCATCTCAAGCAGTGCTGCCGAACAAGCGGTATCAGATTTAATTGAGCAACGCCACGGTACCGATGACTTTCGCATTCAAAACTCCGACTCTATCCGCCAAACCATCGAATCCACCACCGGCACAATGACACTATTAATTTCATCGATTGCTATTATTTCGCTGATTGTTGGCGGGATTGGGGTAATGAACATTATGCTAGTCTCAGTCACCGAGCGCACCAGCGAAATTGGCGTACGCATGGCAGTGGGTGCAAGACAAAGTGATATTATGCAGCAATTTTTGATTGAGGCAATTTTGGTATGTATTTTGGGTGGTATCTTAGGTATTAGCCTTGCCTTTGCCATTGGGGCTATTATCAATAAATTTGCAGGTGGCAACTTTCAAGTAATATATTCAACCACGTCAATTGTCGCGGCAGTCGTCTGTTCAACCTTAATTGGCGTGATATTTGGCTTTATTCCAGCACGCAATGCCGCCCGCCTCAACCCTGTCGATGCCTTAAGTGGCGGTGAATAGCCTATTTTATAAAAAGCGCAAAAAAAACCCTTGCAATACCATTTTTTATGCGTATAATATGCACTCACTTAACGGCGATAGCTGGTTAGAAAACATATCAAAATGCTCTAATAGGTTAAACTAAGTTAGGATCGTTAGCTCAGTTGGTAGAGCAGCGGACTTTTAATCCGTTGGTCCCGCGTTCGAGTCGCGGACGATCCACCACTTATTATGTTGTTAAGCGTTTTTAAAAACCCTTAGGATCGTTAGCTCAGTTGGTAGAGCAGCGGACTTTTAATCCGTTGGTCCCGC
>ERZ501012.19-NODE-19-length-75201-cov-33.413954_pt1 | contig 75201 bp, 59 predicted proteins | sample MGYA00248887_ERZ501012 | MGnify/ENA primary metagenome ERZ501012 (study PRJEB25958, sample SAMN03398566) | human skin metagenome | study: EMG produced TPA metagenomics assembly of the Human Skin Microbiome Metagenome (human skin metagenome) data set. | reverse complement strand
AAAACATTGGCGAAAAAGCGGCGATTCCTAAAGCCATCTACGTGATTGATGCATTACCCTTAACGGCAGTGGGTAAAGTATTTAAACCTGCACTAAAACGTCAAGCGACGGTGATGGCTGTCAGTGAATTACTACTACAACATCATATCAAGGCTACCGTCAGCAGCAAAGACGACCCTACTTATGGGTTTATTGTGCTAGTCAAACTAGATGGCGATGCGTCGCATCAACCACAAGCCAAAACAGTGTTAGACCAATTGGCAATTCATTGGCAGTGGGATGAATAGGGCTTTAACTGATTAAAGCAACAACCTGATATGGTACAAGATGAGCGGTAATAGCTATAGGCTTACTTTACCGCATAGGATAAAAAGGACAGATATTCAGTCCTTTTTATAAAAAATGTTCAACGATACCCCAATTTAAGCACTAAGCCAAATGGCCGGAAAATCTGATTAATCGTATTGACGCTGTAATTGCCATTGTCATTTTCCACGTCAGAAATCGTTTTACGAGAGACCTTGACTAATGTTGCAAACGCATCTTGCTTGACCCCTAGCACATCAATACGGAGTTTCTTTAGCAGTTCACCTTGTGTCAATTCACCTTGCATAAATTGCTGAATCACTTGGTCACGAGCCTGCGTTCGACTTAATCCTTGTAAGTCGGGTGGGGCATCAGAGGCTCGCTGACGATTTAGTAAGTTACTCATAGCAATCCCCAGTCTTGTAAGCGTTTTGGCAAATAATCAAATGCAATTGCTGGATGCGATAAGATTTTTTCACTGACGCCTCGTTGTTGCAATCGATTCGTTAGATCGACCAATTTCTCGGCAGTTTGCTTAAGTTCTTTGAGTAAAATTGAAGGCTCTATCAAATCGGACAAACTCTTACAGATAGCGATAAAGTCGTAACGACCACCCAATTCTAGGGTTTGACCGTTATCATTCTGCCAAATCATACTGCGAGCGATGCCTTCGGGGTCAGCTTTCATGGGGGCAAAATCATAAATAGGGCTTAGCCAAATAGTGGTCTCATCTCGCAAAAATGCCGTATTACGCCCATGATTGTCACTATTGCCAAAGGCGATATTAAGTAAATCTCGCTTGACCCATTCTATAACAAATGCCGTTTTATCAAACTTAAAGCCCTCTGTGGTCATATTTGACCTATCAATGATATTGATTAACGCTCTTATCGTTTGCCCATGATAAAGCCGAGTAGCAGGATGTTGCTTAAGCATAGCATACACCGATTCCATCGCTAGTCGTTGGGTTTTGCCTTGCTCGTTTTGCCTCACATCAAAACGTGGTAACCATAAAGACGGATAACGCTCACCCTCAATGAGTCGCATTTGCGTTGTTTCAATGGTATCAAAGCCTAAACTGGCTAATTCTTGATAATAGTGATATTCCGCTCGTAAGATATCACAGTCGATCTCACTGCGAGACCCTCTTGGAAATTTCACCAAATAATAGCTATCTTGAGTATGGGCAGAATTTTCGGCTAACTGTTGATGGTCAATCCATACCTTATTGCTACCCGTAAGGCGCAATACCAATTTAGGGGCTTCACCGCCTGCACCTGTCGCACCGCCTGCAATGGCGCCCATTTGATTAGCATAATCTAAGAAATTGGCATGACGATTCACCACTTCTTCGATATCAAATAAACGATTTTCACCCGTTGGTAAATGCTCAACGGCTTGTTTTATGCGAAGATGCCCAATAGGTGCGATAGTAGCAGCTTCAAGTAAACGAAAATTCTTCTCTGCCTCTGATAAATGCGTTAGTCCAAGATAATTTAACCAATATCTGCGCCCTGCACCCGAAGGAATAATGTCATCTAATATAGGTAGCCATCCGTTATCAACACGATAACCAAACAGTTCAATAGGGTAGTTAATCGAAAAAGCATGCCAGTTATCAGCAAGATAATGCTGAAAGCTGTAATCACCTAAATAAGCAATTTCAATTAGATTAAATTCATTAAAGACTAACTCAGCGATGTCCTGCCATTGCTGATCTAAAAAAGCCTGTAAGGTTAACGTATTGTTCATAATATATTTTATGAGTGATATATTGCTTATTATATGGATATCTGCTTAGTTATGAAAGATATATGTTACATAATGTACAAAATTATGTGTTGGTCATAATCATATCTTGCTAAATAACCTAAAACACAGTCATACAAGCAAATCGTTAGCACACGAACTTCTATAATTCATTATTCCTAATTTCTGACGTGATAAACCAGTTTTGGCTGATAAGTCGATACCATCGACACTAAATCATGATATGTCGAAAAATCGCATAAAAATCGACATATTCGAACAATATGTTTAAATTTAATCAGAAAATCGACATAACATCATAAAATGCCTTCATTGTGACAAATTACCAAGATTTTTTAAATTCGAAAGTCAGTTTGTAGCTGTCGCCAGTGTTCAAGCAGTAACTGCTTTTGGCTATCTAACATTGGTAATTCATGAAGCTTGTCTCGCCACAATGATCTTGCAATATCTATCACTTCCAAAAGCTCTGGTTTCACTACTCGCCAAGGGATATCCGCTTTTCTCGCCCAATACTCAAAATCAGCTAAATTAATCTGATACCAATTTTTAGACTTTCCAAGATTTAACGCCAAGCTAGTCTCATTGGGAATATAGGCTTTGGTAAATACAATGTCATAAGCAGGTGACAGCCGTAAGTGATAGCGGTCAGGATATATCACACTCCAATTTTTGAGATGTGCATCGCCATTACCCAGTAAGATATTTACGAGTAGTCGTCTAGCCAACTGTTTAATATCTGCAAGTCCGTCTTCGCTATATTGATACAGAATTTTAGCGATTTGAGTATAGCTACCGCCTTCGTATTTATCATGGGCGTATTTGCCAAGGATTTGAGCAAAATCTTCACTATGAGTGCGGTTTACGTGAGAACTGCTGGCATCTTTTTGACGGTCAAAACGTTCAATTGCATAGGCATAAGACTCATTGGGTAAATTAATCTTTGGCAAGTTTTCTAATTGTTCTAATCGTACCAGTTGAATATTTGGGATATCAACGCCTGCTATCTGCGCCAGTATCATCATGCTGTATTCATTTTCAGCAACACTTGAATGAATGATTGAGGGCGTTTTGATAATCCAGTCACCCAAAACAGAGGTATTCTGGGTATTCGGCAAAGTAAATCGTCCCCCTTGGTGTGACATGGAAAATTTTATCTGTACCCCAGCTAATGAAAAATTCGCATTAAGAGGTAACTGGTCTGGTGGTACTATTAACCGTGGAGAAGCGCTTATATGATTAGCGTCAAAAATATAGCCAGGAACATCATCAATCTCAAGGCTCTCAACCACCAATGCGCCAGGCAAGTCATGTCCTAAGTAGGCCAGTAAATCAAATTCATTGTCTGAATGAATCTTTAGTCCTTGAGTTAGTAAGCTGCGCAAAGCCCCTTCAGGCAATAAATTAGATAATATAGGATTGAGCTTTTGCCGATGTACCCATTGCTGTGTCAATCTTTTATCAGCGTAGGGGAAATCGGGACGAGTTGTTAAGCTCATGGTAGGACGGTTTTCATCCATGACAAATGCTTGTGCAAAGGTCAGCACATTCTTGCAATTGTCATAGCCTGCCAAGTAACCAACGAGATGACCATGCAAAGAAAGCTTTAGGACACGGACTTTCATCAAGCATCATCCCCTAATAAACCTTGCCAAGGGTTATCAATCAAGCTTTGGATCTCTGGTTGATTGTCCTTATCCTCATTCAAAATTGCCAGTATTTGGCGTTTTTTTTCATTTGGAATAAGCATCAATTCACTATTAAGTCCCTTTGCAATCAGCTCAAGCGTATCTAGTCTTGGGTTACCTTTCGACTCGATCTGCTGATATTGTTGGCGTGATAGACCGATTCTGGCATGCATATCTTTTTGCTTGAAACCCAACTCAATTCGGCGTCGTTTAATATCATCTAATAATTTCATCTAAAATTACCAAAATTAAAGAAACATATTAATTTCTTTTTATTTGCAAAGCAATTTATATATTGTTTGATAAGATTGGTATTACACAAATTTCTCAAATAGGCTTAATAGTTCATCTTCGCTCAGTTTGATGTCGCCCTCATGGTCGGTGCTTAGAATAGACTGTGCAAGTTCGGCTTTATGTTCTTGCATATTTAAGATTTTCTCTTCAATGCTTTGATTGGTAATCAGCTTATAGACAAACACAGGCTTGTCTTGTCCAATTCGCCATGCCCTATCAGACGCTTGATCTTCTGCGGCAGGATTCCACCATGGGTCATAATGAATAACTGTATCGGCAGCGGTGAGATTTAATCCTACGCCGCCTGCTTTTAGACTAATTAAAAACACAGGCACTTGCCCAGACTGGAACGCCTCGATAGCTTCGATACGTTTTTTGGTTTGTCCTGTCAATTTGCTCAAGGCGATTTTTTGCTCATTGAGCCGTTGTTCAATCAAGGCGAGCATACTGGTAAACTGCGAAAAAATAAGAATTTTACGACCTTCTGCCACCATGTCACTGACGGTTTCAATCAAATACTCCAGTTTGGCAGATTGGGCAGCTTTATATTTTTGGCTTTTTTTGTCAGTGGGTAAATTGTCCAAATTTAATAAACTGGGGTGACAGCAGACTTGACGCAGTTTTAGCAAGGCTTCCAAAATCTGAATCTGACTGCGTTTAAAACCTTGTTCAGCAATGATTTTTTTGATGTTTTTCTGCATGGTCGCCCGCACCGCTTCATACAGCTTGGATTGTTCATCATTCATGTCGATATTGACTTCGATGGTGGTTTTGGGTGGCAACTCTTTGGCAACGTCGGTTTTAAGACGGCGTAAAATAAAAGGCTTGGTGCGATTGACCAGTTTTTGGCGTTTTTGTTTATCGCCTTTTTTCTCGATAGGGTGGCGGTAATGTTTATTAAACACGTCTTGACTACCCAAATACCCAGGCATCAGAAAATAAAATAGCGACCACAATTCGCCTAGATGGTTTTCCATCGGTGTGCCTGTCAAGCACAGGCGATGTTTGGCGGTAAGGGAGCGTAGCACTTGGGCGGCTTTGCTGTGGGGATTTTTGATATTTTGGGCTTCATCAAGGATGATTTGATGAAATTGTTGGGCTTTTAAGGTATCTTCATCTCGCACCACAAGCGGGTAGGTGGTTAGCACGATGTCATGGGCGTTGATTTTTTCAAATTTTTCATGGCGATTTGCCCCATGTAGTAGCAAGACTGACAACTCAGGGGTGAATTTTCTGGCTTCTTTTTGCCAGTTGTGCATGAGCGAGGTCGGAGCAACGATTAACACGGGACTATTTTCAAGCCGTCCCGCTTGTTTTTCCATCAGTACATGAGCCAAAGTTTGGGCGGTTTTACCCAGTCCCATATCATCTGCCAAAATACCGCCATGCTCGGTCTGTGCCAAAAACTGCAACCAAGCCAACCCTTGTTGTTGATAAGGTCTTAATTCACCGTGAAAGCCTTGTGGCGTGGGCAAATTAGACTGATAACCTGCTTTGAGTGTTTCGCTAAAAGTTTTAAGTTTTTCTGGCATTTGCCAATCCATACCGAGCGTATGTTCAAGGTCAAACAAAGCTTGAGCATCGTATCTATCAATTTTTCGCTCATCTTGTGATAACAGATGGGTTAAATTTTGCAAAATCGGTATAATGTCTTTCAAAGCCACCGCCAATGCAGTGCGACCATTGTCCAGGTTAATGGCGAATAGATGATTTTTATCAAATAGTTGCTCGATATCTGGGTGCATCAGATAGGGATATTGCTCAAGCAAATACGCCACGATATTTAACAAATCATATCGATGCCCATCGCTATCGCTGACCGTTGCTCCCACTTCAAACCAATGATTGCCATCATCACTGTTTTCGCCTGTCAAAGGCTCAACAAGCAATTCTAGATTTTGGGAAAGGTCAGCGTTAATTGGGCTATCGGCTAAATGCTCGACTTGCCAACCAATTTGAGCAAGTTTATCCACAGGTAAAAGTGCGTTAAGAGCTTCACCAAGTTCAATGGTAGCTTGATATTCAGTTGGCTGATGATTGCTATTTAATGTCCATTTAAATGTTTTAAATAGTTTTTTTAACGCCTTAACTGCCAACCGTTCAGTTTTTAAGTCACGATATTGACAGATTCGCTGACCATTTTTTTGGTCGAAAAACATCTTAGTGGGCTGGCGATAGCCTGCTTGGATTTCACCTGCTTGATAACCAAAACTAAGCTCTGCTTTGACGTATTGTTTGGAAAATTTGTAATTGTGCCAGTCGTATTTTTTGGTTTGCGTTATCAAAATGACATCGCTGGCATCCCCAAAACGGATAATCGGCTGTGGTGTATCATGGGCTTCTTCGATAGGTTGTGTGTTTGAAGATTTAGGTAATATTTGCGTTATTTGATGGCTGGACAAAACTTCTTCTACATCATTTGCCATTTCTTTAGGAATCACAGGCATAGTCAGCAATCGATACAATACGTCATTTGGCATATCACCGATTGTCTCCGCATTGACCAAGCCGATTTGGCGTTTTACTCGGTTTATAAAGGTCAAAGGCTGGGTAAACAGTATATCAAAATCGTCGATTTGCCCAAACCCATAGCGATGCTGGTCTTTATCAAGCAAATTAAATTGAAGTTTTTCGCCCTGTTGTTGGCTGTGTTGTAGCCACTGGATTTCTAGGGTTAAACTCTCGTCTGTCCAAGTGATAGGGTGAAACTGTTCTGTCTTCCAGTCATTATCCCATTTGGATTTATCGTACAAAATTTTATCTTTAATAAGCTGTTGTAATAACTCAAGCGGTAGTTCATTCGCTATCATAAAATGCTGAGCAAAAGCCGCTCGGTCTTGGGCTTTGACATGGTCATAAATTTGGGTAAATAAAGCTTTGGTAGTAATAGGAGTTGAATAGCTGTAGTAAAGATTGCTGTATTGCGTATAGGTTTTTGCCTCACGAATTTCGCCTGATTTGATACGTCGAACTTTGATAAGTTCTAGCTGCAGCTGACCAAATTTTTGCTCAAGCAGATAAACAAAGGGTGATGGCTCTTGGGTGGTGCTTTTCGGCGTCTTGCGAATGTCCAACGTGATTAATGATTGGCGTAGATTTTTAAGCCAAAGTTTGGCTTCGTCATGTTGTTTGCTATTATGAACATTTGGGCTGTTAAAATTAGTAATAGGCGGTGCATTTAAACGTTTGGCTAATGCATCGGTGATATCTTGATACTCTGTTGGATTATCAAACTGAGCAATCTTTTGCATTAACTCTTGCATAAATTCTTGATTCTGAATCAAAAACTTCTTCATTGGGTCATTTTTTTCGTCTTCTTGGTCTCGAAAAAGCCGTGCTAAAGCTGCTCCATGCTTACAAAAACTGCCGACAGGGCAGGTACAATCACTTTGGGTGATACGCTGGCTGGCTTTATGATAGGCAATTTGGGTATGGTATTTTTTCGTGCCTTTAATATCGGCTTGTAATTGCGTAGTTTGGGTAGTTTCAATTTGCTCAAGCGTGCTAAGGTCGATTTTGCTGACATATTCAAGGCTACGACTAATCGTTTGGCTATTAAATTTATACAATAAATTGGCAAGAGTGGTGATGGATTTTGGCATAGGACTGAATATTTTAAGATGTAAATAAATAGGCAAGCATTTTTAATTAAAGTAATAGTAGAAAGGATTCGAAATTTTATCTTTATTAGCTGTCATGCCACTAATAATACTTTTCATTGAGTAAATTAACTACAATTATCAAATTTTAGGTCGCTAGAATAAGACATATAGACGATGTGTTAGAAGGCTTTACTAATGAGTCTGCTTTTACCCATAAATCAGGTTTAAAATCAAGTCGGTGCTTAAAACAGCTTTTTTTTCAACTTCTACACATGAGGTTAAAATACAACCTAAAACAAATTACTTTAGCATTATTTTAGAACTAAAAAGAAACTAGGTTAGAACTACTATGAAACTTGAATTATTTTTCTTTTAATTACCGCTTTAAATAAATTATTTTCCCTATCATCAATAAGCTCAATTTCTGGATAAGCCTTATAAGCGCGCAGAATGCCACTACCTAATCCTCGATAAGGCAATAACTTACTGGCAAATGAAGCCAAAATTGGATTACGAATATTGGAGTTTCCCATCTTAATATTCTCAATGGTCAGATTATTTGGCAGATGACCAGGACTAATAATCTCAACTCTATCACTAAAAACTAATAAGCGAATCGGGGCAGAGACAAAATAATCACGGTGGATTAGGGCATTAGCAATTAACTCTTCAAAAACAATTTTAGGAATTTCAGGTTCGCCAATTGAATTAAAACCTTGATCATTTTGCAGATAACGGATGTTCATCATACAAAAACTTAGAGCTTGAGCAAACATCTCTGACAACTTACCTGCAATATCTCGACTATCGATGTACTGGTCATCCGTAATATCTGTCCCGTAAAAAGCCACGGCTTTAATTAGAAATACAGGGGGTTTTATTTGCGGTCTTTTAGCAAACAATAAAGCGCCTGCATAATTGAGTTGACACTCAGTAGAGATATTGCTAGCAACCATTAAATTCATATTCTCAAGCAGTTGGGTAGGGGTTAATGACTGTTCGTCTAAACTCTCACCATATTCATTTTCAAAAAACTGTGAAAAAACCGTCATATCTACATCTTTGATAGAGGTATTGGCTACAGGTAATTCATCGGCATAGATGAGAGCAGTCTGCTGAAAAATACGCTGTAATTCTTCTCTTGCAGTCACTTTACGTTTATCCGCACCACTTCTCACGTAAACATGCAAATTTTTATCCATATAAGGTTTGCTAATCCCTTCAGGAATATGAACTAACATAACCCTGCCATCAGGAAAGTTGAAATTTTGTGTCGCTCGGGCAATGGGTGGTCGCATATGTTCAGTACTAGCATTCGAAACCAATTGATTAATACGTTTCGCAGTATTGCCACAAGATATGAGAAACTAGCTCGTAATTTTGAGTCGGTGATTTACCTTGCTTGCATCATAATTCATGCTAAAGTCAATTAGGGACACAACCTAGCCAGAAAGGTATGAGCTAACATAATAAAGGGATAAATCACCTGATTTATCCCTTTTTAGCTATGCTACTTGTAGCCTATTGAAAATAAATGGTGCAACTGAACGTCTAAAATACTCAAGACTTTCAGGATTATTTGCAATAAAGTTTACTGCATCATCTTTATGAAGAAATTTATATTCAGGAAATTTAAATAGGTCATCATTAGTAACGTATCTTTTTCCGTTTTTTCTTGTTTTAACAATACTTAGATTACGTTTAATAGCATCTTCTTTATAGGCAGGAATGACAACATTGGTCAAAAAGTATTTAAAATTATAAGTGACTTTTTCAGTTAATAATTTTTCTGGAACTAAGATAATATATTGTTCAGTCAAAGTTAATGGGTCAACTATATGCGGTAAGTCAAAGTAGTCAGACTTCCAACATTTGCTCTTAGAGCAATAGTAACTCAATTGCTCATCCGTCTTTTTCATGGGAATGCTTAGTTTTTTACATTGGTCTTGAGTAAATTCAATAAATCCTTTTCTACCAATACTCAAAACTATATCAGATACTCTATCTTTAGCCACCCCTTCGCATACAATCATAAAATCTTCAATATTAGAAACATTTTGAAGTGCAATCACATTTGAGGCAAACAAAGAGTCAACTATGACACTAGAAAGTGTCTTACCAGTTCCATTACCATTAATTTTATCGCAAGAATAACCTAAACCTGTGCCTTTGGTTTCACCGAAATGAGCACATAATTCATTAGCTGCTACTCTGTTACCACTTTTCACAACAACAAGTAATTCTGTTATAAAAGTAGCAACCGTTTTCTTAATCTCATTAATAAAACGATTATTCTTAAGATGAACAAAATAATAAGGGTCAATAAATAACCGAGTATCATTTGTAATATCTAGGTCAAAAAACTCAAAGCCATTTTGAGGTCGGCTCAATCCCATCTCATGCGAAAATAGTTTCATATAACTATCCTTTTTAATTTACGTTTAAAGTTTAAAAAGGTACAGCCCAAAATTACACAAAATTAATTGCATAATTTTCTAGTATTAGCTAATATAGAAACCTTGCAAAAGATTATACTTACTAGCTAATAATTGGCTTGTACGTGTATTCAAGGGATAACTACTGCAAATAGTTATCCCTTTTTAATTTCTATCCACTCAAAGTTTTCACTCCTGTGCTATAGAAATCTTTATATAACATCTGGAACATTTCTGATGTTAAATTCAATTCAAGTAATAAGTCATCATATGCTAAACTACTGAATGCTTCATAAATTCTCTTTGGTTCTTCGATTTCAATAGGAAAAGGTTCTACTCTCCTAAAACCGTGCATCGCCATTTGTTTCCAAAGATTAGTAGATTGATTAGGTGTTATCGTACCTAAAGTCTTAGCTCTAAAAATTAACGCTGCCATTGATACTTTCCATTCTTTTTTAAGAGCAGCATAATCATTTAATCGGGTAGTCTTTAATTTATCTTTCAATGCTTCGGTAGGCATCAATAACTCAGCTGCAAAATCATTAGCCTCGTCTTCCATTTCTTTAGTACAAATTGGCTCACTAGAATGCTTCAAATAATGACATAGCTCGTGGGCTAAACTAAATCTATACCTATCACCAGGTTGATTTTTATTAATAAAAATACCTTTATATCCTTCGATAGACTTTGAGGTTACACCATCAACTTGTGCCTCCTCAAAGTCACACAGAAAAATATCAATACCCATATTTTCTATATGTAAAGTTAAATCATCGATGGGTCGATTATCAACTTGCCATTCAGTTCGTATAGTTTTAGCTAATTCCGATGAAGAAAGAGATTCATAGTAACTAAAATCAATCGATTTATTAGGAAAATAATTTTTTATAAAATTTTGATGACTAGTCTTTATTATTATTTCAGATAAAATCTTATTTACCTTACTTATAGGTACACTAGCTTGCTTCCTATAGCCATGAAAACTTAGAGCTGAAACATTAGCATTTTTTGATTCATAAAACTTAGTAGTAAATCCTAAATGACTCACTAGCTTACTCATTGTCTCATCAGATGGAATAAGCTGCCCTTTCTCAATTTTCGATAGAGAAGATTGAGCAATATCTACTAGACTCGCCAAATCTTTTTGACTAAGTCCATGATATTGTCTAGCAAGTGTAAGATTTTCGTAATTAAAGTCTATCATGATAAATATATTATCATGTAATTCATAGTTGTCAATAATATATCGTGATTTTTAACCAAAAAATATTCCTAAATATATCTTGTTAAAAAATTATATTAAATATGATATCTAAAAATTACAAACGGTACTATCAGATAATGGGAAGTTTCTATACCATGATACTGATGCTTTTCATACCAACTCATATCTCGTTGATAGAAGCGAGTGGTAGTAAAACCTACTAGTTCAATATTCATATTGCCTAACTTAGTGGTTAAATTGCTTGAAAACTGGCAAATAAGCTGATTACCTGGTGAATAGAAACCCGATGTCATTTTATGCTTATTCCAGTCTTTGATAATAAATCGACTAAATACATCATTTGATTTGCCCCAGCCATCTTTAACAAAAACCTGAGTGACAAAATCTCGCCCTTCTTCAATTACCAAGGCTTTTGGTGTCAATACAATTTCTTCCAGTTGTAAGAATCGGTGAAAACATAAATGGTCTGGTTTACTCACCTTTGGTATTTCAAGTTTATTACCTTGTTTAGCTAACAAATCAGCTAATATTTGATGATTATTTTGTTGATGTTGCAAAACAGTGAGTGATTGCTTAGCTCGTGTCAGAGCCACATATAAAGGTCTAACCGTATCTTGACTATTTTCGTGATTTTGCTTGTAGCTACCTATTTGGTCAATGACATAAATATGGTCAAATTCCATGCCCTTAGCACTATGGTAACTGAGCAAGTAAACCGCTTTTTCACTATCATATTGGGTTATTTCAAGCCGTTGTAATACTTGTTCATAGGTAACATCAGCTAAGTCTTCGACATTACCTAAGATAGCTTGCCACGCCTTATCTAAAGCGGTTAAATGTTGTTGTTGTCGCCAATTTTCTAAAAACGTGGTCACTTGTCCATCAATTATCGTCAGGCGTTCATTATCCAAAAACTGGTACAAAGCCTGTCCGATAAAGCTATTTAATGGAATTAACTGCTCGCTTTCATTATAGCGTTGGCTGTTAATGCCTAAAATTTCTAGATAATGCTGTATTGCATCAAAGTCTCGCCATTGTGGGGCTAAAATGGCGATGCTAGGTTTATGCTCTAAACTTTCGAATTCAGCCAGTTTGGCTTGAATATCTTGAGCAACCCAACTCGCCATATCAATACCTTTTGGCTGATGAAATGTGCCATAGCGAATCGGCGAATCTGGGTGAATATGAGTAGGCTTGATGCTATTATCAGCATCTTTTAACCGTTCTTCATTGGGTAGTGACTGGCTGATAAAGTTATTGGCAAGATTGACGATATTATCGGCACTGCGATAATTATTGAGCAGATAATATTTCTGTGAAACGTCAATATGATAGTTTTGTTCAAACTGCTGAATAAACTTGATACTTGCCCCACGAAAAGCATATAAATTCTGGTCATCATCACCCACAACCATTAGATAACCACGTTGTTCATAGTTGCCTGACGATTGATTGTCAGTGGTATCTTCTTCGGTTTCCGCTTCTTGCAAGTCAGCTAATAACCCAATCAACTCGTATTGATACTCATCAATATCTTGGAATTCATCGACCATGATGTACTGAAAATACTGGGGGGATTCTTTAAGCTGGGCAATCGCTTGCTCAATCAGCCATTGGTAGCGGGTATTGTTCCGGCGTTTATCGTCATTTTTTTCTTCATTTAGATGAGCAATCCGAGAACAAATTTCATCCAATTGTTCATTGGTGGCATCTTTTTCTGACAGTCCTGTGATTTGTCTAGCCAAAGCATGGAAAGTCAAAATCGTCACGCCATTAGCATTATTTCCTACTAGAGCTTTTAGGCGGTCTCGTAATTCACACACTGCTAAACGGTTATAAGCCAAAATCAGAATTTTCTCAGGCTTAATCTCTTCAATCATCAACAAATGGGCAACCCGATGTACAACCACTGTGGTTTTTCCTGAACCAGGTCCTGCCAAAATCATCGATGCACGGCTTTTATCTTCAATGATTTGTTTTTGTATATCACTTAAATGGTTGGGTAAAATCAGTTTTTTATAATCTTTGAGGTAAGGGCGAGTGACATCGGTTTCTTTGGGGATATATTGCTCAATCACGTCGGTTAATGGCTTTCTAAAGTAGTCTTCCATCAGTGAGCGTTTAGTGTCTATGTCGCTACCCAGCCAATGATTTAACACATGAATCCGCATACAACGGTCTTCATAATGTTGTTGTAAGTAGCGATAAGCGACGGCGTTATATGGCTTTTTGGTTTTATTCGCACCAATAAAGAAAATCGCATTGGCATCATCGTCAAGCCGTGATAGCTCAATAATGCCCAGTTTTTGAAGTTGTTCAAGTTGGTGCAAAATAATTATTGGTGAAAGGTTAAACTGCTCGGCAATATCGTCCAACGAGAAATTTTCGCCGACTTCTTTCCCCTTCCCATCAAGTTTGGCAAAAATATACTCATCCAGCAATGGGGCAAGCTGATTCAGTTGCTGTTCAGCAAGAGTTAGCCAATTGTGCCAGTTATCACTAAGTTGCTCAATCCCTAGTTGCTCTTTGGTTTCGGCGGTCGAGCTGACAGTAAAATACTGGCGTGAATGATGGCGTGTAGCAATGATATTTAGCGCTCGCAACATTGGGAAAATTTCTTTAGCCGTGCGGAACTGATACTGATGAGACACAAGCCAATTATCTAGGGCTCTGCTATCAAAACGCTCAAACCCATCCACACTATCCATCTCTTGATAATGTGTTTGAAAAAAATTGCTAGCAATAAAAGCTTTTAAGGCATCAAGCATACGCTTTTTTTTATTAAACTCACTTTTTAGATGTCTGACCGTATAGTTTAAGCGAATATTGACCACGATTTCCCATTGAGCAAATCCCAGTTTGACCAATTGACGAAGTAGGTTAAGTAACTGCTTGACCGAATAGCCTAACGCTACCGCAAGCTCGGGCAGATGATAACGAGTGGGCTGTTTTTCAGTGATTTTATAAATACTGGTTTGGGTCGGTAGGTTATCGTTAATTTGCTGTAATTGATTGTACAGTTTAAGCAGTTTACCATTATGCTCCTCTGTGGGACTTTGCAATAGTTTAATCGTAATGAAAGCAGGTTGTTGTTCTTTTTCAATCAACAAGCCATAGCGCTCTAAAGCCAATAGAGCTACACGAATTTGGGTATTAAGCTGCTCCGCATCATCGTCAATGCCCAAAATCGGCAACAGTAAATTGCCTGCAAACCATTGGTCACTAGGCTGTCTGCTCAGAATTGGTCTGATTTGTTCCCAACAGTTTTTTAAGGTGTCGGTATTGGGGATACGAGAATTACGTTCTTGTTGGAATTGATTTTCGATGTCGCTATTGTCCCACAGCATAAAAGCGTGGGCGTGTTCATGGGATTTTCTTGCCCCACGCCCGATTTCTTGCACATAGGATTCAAGATTGTTTGGCACACCACTATGGATGACGGTATGAATCCCTGCTTTATCAATACCCATACCAAAAGCATTGGTACAAACAACCACGTCCAATTCATTATTTTTAAACTGTTGTAAGATTTGCTTTTTCTGCGATTCATCAAGTTTGCCATGATAAGCAACTGCTTTGAGATTTTGTTCGGCAAAGTGTTTGGCGTACTCTTCGCAGGCTTTGCGGTTTCTCAGGTATACAAGGGCAATACCTTGCTCTGGATGTTCAGGATGGTTTTGTTCATACCAGGCATGACGTTCACGCAAGATTTGATAAATTCTCGTCATGCGGTTTTCTTTTGGCACTTGTTCAAAGTGTGGCGTGATATTCTCTCGCCAAATTTTTAGGCTTTCAACAGGTGTACCATACTGCACCAAAGGCTTATTATCGGTTAAAGCTATCAGTTTATTGACCAATTCTTTATCCAAATCTTCTTTGACACGGCTCGATGCAGTAGCGGTCACTAGGCTGACTTTTGGGGCAATGAAATCATAATCTCTAGCAGGCTCATCAACGGTTTTGGGCGTATCTTCTGCCAGCAAATCAAATTGACTGTCATGTTTACTAGGCTTTTTCGCTATTGCTTCAATGCTTGACTTTACTTTTTGAGCGAGATCTGGGCTATAACAAGCGATAATATGGTCAGCAATGCGCAAAAAGTCAGGGCGAAAATCGGTGCCCCATTGGCTTAAGGTATGAGCTTCATCCAGTACCCAAAATGCAGGCGGGCGATTTTTAAGCAATTGACGAATACTATGAGTTCGCAAGCGTTCTGGGCTTAAATACAGGATGTCAATATCGCCTTGCCATACCCCTGTGATAATGCTTTTTTGCGTTTCGGGGGTTTGTCCTGATGTTAGGTAAGCGATACGACTTTCATAGTTGGGCAGTTGGGTATGTAGATTAATGACTTGATCTTCGATTAAGGCTTTAAGCGGTGAAATAACAACCGTAAGTTGGCGTTGATACTTACTAAAAATCAATGCAGGTAATTGGAAAGTTAAACTCTTTCCGCCTCCTGTTGGTAAAATTCCCAGTGGGATATCTTGATTGGCAAGGGTAGCTTTGACAATTTGCATTTGACCATCACGCAATTTATCAAAGCCAAAAAACGCTTTGCATTGGCTGTTAATCCAATCTTCATTAGGCTCATGAATTTGCCAAAAAATTGATTCGGCCTGCTGAAAGCTGACTTTATACAAAGGGTGTTTGCTAATCCATACAGGACGGCGAGCTTGCGGTTTGGCAAAATAGCGAAGCCAGTTAACAAAACACGCTAAACCCAGATATTGCCAAGGATTGGTGTTCTCTTTCGGTGTGATTTTTTGCTGTTTGAGTGTATCATAAGCTTGCTTTAGCAAGGCAATAAGCTCATATTGATTGCCTTCGGGCATTTCGCTCGTGATTTTATCCCAGTCAAAGATACAGTCATTATCGACATAAAAATACGATTTACTGGATAATTGCTCAAGATTGGGCAATAGTTGATGGTATAAAAACTGGCTATCCAAGGATAAATTATCCCATGCTGTTAGACACAGCTGAAATATTATCCGACTTTCGATACAGTCGAGCACAGGATTGTTATAAGCGGTATTGGCTTTATAGAGTTTGGCTAACGCATGGGTCGGCTGATGTGGAATCAACAGGCAACTAAGGATAAGCGTATCCCATGTTTTGGCTTGCCAATCAGCCAACGTGTCATCAGCAATATTCAACTGCTCAATACCGCTAAAAAAGTCTACTAATCTTGGCAAATCAAACTCAATTAAATTATGCCCGCCTAAATAGTGAGCCGTCTGAAAAATCTCAAAAAGCTGGCTTGCATTGTTATTAAACAACGTTTTATCAAATTGCCAATATAAACCATTAGCGATAACTGCTCCGTCAAGCAGTTTTTGAGTATCTGGGTCAATTTCTAAGTCAAGCCACATGATAGTATCTGGCTTTAACTTAACTTGGTCTAAAATCGCTTGGATGTCGTCTACTGCGGTTAGGCTTTCAAAATAGTCGCTCAGATTGGATTGTAGGTATTCACCTAGCCCTGCAATGGGATTAGGTTCTTTAGGGGGTTGTGAAATAGGTTCGATAAATTCTAAATCAGTCGTCATGGGCTTCATTTATTTGAAGTATTGAATATTAAACTTATATCTGCTATTTATAGCATAGCAGATATAATGCTAGATATTTTAATAATTATTGGTTGTAATGAATTGTTATTGATAACTTTTTAATTATTGGTCATAAGGAAATATCATGAAGTTTGTGTTGCATGAAGCACATGGCCCATTATCTGATATGGAAGAGATGAGAGCGTTATATGAAAATCTGGTTTATTCTGACTTTCTACTCTATCAGTATCGAGAAGGCAACTTTACGCTTGATACACTTATAGACATGATAGCTCTACCAAATATAGCAATCACGGAAGAAGCGATTGACCAATTTAGTAAAAATAGTATTCAGGTAAACAATCTATTTAAAAATTGGTTTTTACAACTTGGCTTTTTTGAAGATGAAAAACTTTATCAACGAATTAATAGTCTCGATAAAATCATATTAAGTGCTAAGTATGGTAAGCCTTTTGCTTATCGCTATGAAAGCCTTGTACCAATTGAAAATTTGGTGCTTAATAGTAAAAGAAATTTTTGGCAACATTTTTACGGCATTGTCGGGTCATATCATCATAAAGAAAGCTTGGAGCGAAGAGATCATACTAAGAGAAAATTGGTTGAAGAAAAACGAGCTGAAGCCAAAGAAATTGAGCCAATTCACTCATATAACAAATTCATTGAGTTTCTCTGTCCTGAATTGAATGGACGGATTTTATTTTGGGGAGAATATAATAAGGCTCTTCACAACGCTGAACCCGAAGAACTAGCTACTTTTTTTAATTGGATAAATTTCTATCGAGAATTCATAAGCAATTCTCCAAAAATAGACTTTGAAAATATTGCTCAACATGAAAAATTGGTTTTAGCTTTATTAAAAGAATACGCTCAATCCTACTTTTCACTTTTATCATCCAAGCATTGGAAAGTTATTCTTGAATTCTTAAGAAAATATTCATCAAATGAAAGAAAGATTATCGAAATTGCAGGAGTATTTCAGAATGAGACTAAAAATAATGAAGCAGTCAGAGATTTTGAACGACTGGCTATGTTTTTCGATGCCGATAAATATATGCTTTATACCACATATAATGGTCACTTATCTTATGATTTGAGCGTTGTGCACAGAAGAACATATGAGAAATGGGAATTGGAGAATGATAACTATTTAGATTATTTCGCAAAAGTCATAGCTTTGGCTGAAGAATCTCGTAATACCCATAAGGTTATAAATATTAAGACTTTAGAAAATACTTTCTCTGAAAGGTTACGCCATAATTTTTATCCTGTAAGCAAAAGCCTGGTCGATGAATGGATTGAAAAAAGATTGAATTACGAGCGTTACCTAAATGCAGAATATATAATCAAGGAAATTTCTCAATTTATCTTTGACAATGAGAGTTTCCTAAAAACTCATTCAGATAACATATAATCACTATTAATGTTATTAAATATTATAAGAGTTATCAGCAGGCTTTGTGCATTGAGAATACTTGCTTTAGAGCCTAGTAAATGTACAACTTGTTGAAGTTAGATGTACAAATTATTGAAAATAGATGTACGGATTATTGAATTAAGATGTACAGATTATTGGTATAGATGTACAAATTATTGAATTGAAAACTTGGTTAACTTTTGTAACCGATGTCACTTAAGGTCACTTACGATTTCATGCTTTTTTTGTCCATTCTTATAATTAAGCGAAATGCTTAATAACGAGTGGTATGATGGCAGAGGCAAATTTTTACTGTAAAAGTAGTGATACAATCATGATTACCAAATCCAATACCTTAGTCGAAGCTGGCTATGACTTGACGATGGCAGAACATGATTTAATGACGCTTGCTATCAACAAAATCCATAAACTACAATCGGGTGGTAAGCAAGTGATGATTACTGCCAAGGAGTTCGCTGCCGCTAATCAAGTCAGTGACATTTACGCTTATAAAACGCTTAAAGATACCGCAAAAACACTGGGTGAAAAAAAACTAAAATTCACGCTTTATCGTGACCTTTCAATCATATCTGACAAAGAAGAAGATAAATTATCAGTGCTTAAACCGCCTCATAATAACTTTACAACACTTCGTGCGGAGTACAATTGGCTACAGGGTATCTCCTACCAAGACCAACAGGGATATCTGTTACTGCATTTTTCTGACCCATTGGCGTTTTTGATTGAACATACGGGTAAAGCATACACCAAATATGACTATGTCAAAACCGTAGCTTTCACAGGAGCAAGTAGTAAAAGAATCTATGAGTTAATCACCAAATGGCAAAAACTGGGTAGTACCCCTGAGATGTCCATCTTTGAGTGGAAAGATTTATTTGGCGTGGCTGACAAGTACCCGAAGGTCGCTGAATTCAGACGGCGAGTACTAGACCCTGCTATTGAGCAAATTAACAAGCAAGGTGATTTTAAACTTGAGATCGCCCCAATCAAGGCAGGTCGCAACATCACTCACTTTCGTATCGATATTAGCGTTAAAAAGAAAACCGATACAGCGGAAATTAGCGAGTCGAGTGTCAAAATGCTTCATCTTCTAACAGCTTCACAAGCCAGTACCTTTGCAGTCAAGCTTGCCAATGATACAAATTTTGGCAGTAAATTTGCTCGATCTGGCGAAGCGATGACGGCATTTATTAGTCGAGTTTCTCATGAGTTACAACGTGACCATGACAAGGTGACGTTATACATGCCGTACTTGTCAAAGCTTGGATTTAAATGCTAACCCATGTTTTAAACTTTACTTTGAAGCCTGTTCATCAGGCATGTATTCAAAAATTTCCCCCATTGTCACGCCCAAAAAATCACACAATTTATCTATCGTATCAAAATCAATTTGTGTTGATTCGTCTTTATAAATCTTATGCAACGTGGTTTTGCTAATGCCCGTTTGCCTTACCACATCTGCTACACGCAATTTTCTTTCAGCCAATAATAACGGCAAGCGATTATTTATCATCATGCACCTCTGGCTCTTTTAGAGCATCTTCTGCGTCATTCGGAATATGGTCAAACAGTTCATCAACAGTCACTTCTAAAAACGCACATAGCTTATCAATCGTCTCAAATTCTATTCGCGTTGATTGTTCATTATAAATTTTATGCAAGGTCGTTTTGCTAATGCCTGTTTCTCGGACAGCATCTGCGACTTTAAGCCTTCTTTCAGCTAATAAAAGTGGTAATTTACATTTAATCATAAAAAAGTACCATAAGAGTTGTAAAAAGTACTTGCTCAATTATAAAATTGTGGTAAAGTATATCTCAGATAGAAAAAGTCCTATCTCAATTATACTTTTTACAAGGAGTCTATTATGACAACACAAACGTATCTTACCACAGAAGAGCTTGCTGAGCGTATCAAATACAATCCCCGCACGATTCGTACTCGCTTAAAAGACAGTGTACTTATCGAAAATATTCACTACATCCGCCCCTTTGGTGGTCGCAAAATTCTATATGTTTGGGAGCGGATTGAAGAAGATATGTGCAAACCTGCCATGAGCCTAATCAACGGCATGGCACTACAATAAGGAGTGATGAAATGGCATCAATAAGAGCTAGACATGGCGTGTTGGTTGTGGATTTTCGCTACCACAATATTCGCTGCCGTGAAAAAACCAACTTAACCGATACCCCTGCCAACCGCAAAGCCTTGGCAAAGATCGTCGAAAAAATGGAAGCAGAAATCACCTTGGGGATTTTTGATTATGGGGCATACTTTCCCAAAAGTGACAAAATTGAGCAAATGAAACAGCTTGATGACCGAGTCGAAACGTGTGTCAGTCGCAAACCCATGTTTGGACAGTTTAGCCAGACTTGGTTTGATGAAAAGCAAGTCGAATGGCGACAAAGCTATCAACAGAAAATGCGAATTATGCTGGATAACTACCTTTTGCCATATTTTAAAACAAAGCCATTACATACCATTAAAAAGGCAGACTTGCTTGATTTCCGTAGCTCCCTGGCCAAAGTTCGTTACGGTAAAGACAATCAAACAAGTCTGTCGGTAGCACGAATTAATCAAATTATGATACCTCTGCGTATGATACTACAGGAAGCCAGTGACCGCTATGGCTTTGAAACACCTTTTAAAAATATCAAAAATTTAAAAGAAGAAAAGCCTGATGTTCATCCATTTACGCTCAGTGAAGTATGGCTTTTTCTAAATAAAGTGCGAGCCGATTACAAACCCTATTATACCACTCGTTTTTTTACAGGTATGCGAAGCAGTGAGATAGATGGTTTGAAATGGGAGAATGTCGATTTTGACCGCCGAGAAATTAAAATTCGTTCTGCGATTGTTGACGGCATTGAAGGTCCGACCAAGACTTACGGCTCAAACCGTGAAATTGCCATGTCACAGCTTGTATATGACGCATTAATAGAGCAAAGATACCATACTTATGGAAAATCAGACTATGTGTTCTGCAATTCACAAGGTAAGCCATTGGAGCATCGCAACGTCAATCGACGTATTTGGACACCCACGTTAAAGCTATTGGGGCTCAAACATCGCAGAGCGTATCAGACTCGGCATACCGCTGCTACCCTTTGGCTTGCAGCAGGGGAAAATCCTGAATGGATCGCCAAGCAAATGGGACATAGTAGTACCGAAATGTTATTTCGTGTGTACAGCCGTTATGTGCCTGATATGACTCGTCAAGATGGCTCAGCAATGGACAGCCTGCTATTGGCAAGCAAACAACTCGCTTCTGAAAGAAACAACAATCAACAAGATAATGCTAAAAAGGACAATAACTAATGAACAATACAAATCAACTATTGCAGCAACTACTTGGACAAAAAAATGATTATGTGAGTGCTGAAGCATTACAGCTAGGAAATGAATTGATCAAAGAGTTCGATATCATGCCAACCAAAGAGTTAGCAGAGTTTTTGGAGATTGAGTTAGATGTAAATGACCAAAAGGCGGTGCGCATTTGGACACAGCGTCAATTACATCGCATTGACCCAGATGAAACGGATAATGAGCGTTATCGGCAGTTACGCTATCTTTTTGATAAGCAGTTTCCAGAGTCAATGTTAGGAGGCTATGATGAGTAATAGAGAGCTAACAAGCTACAACATAATCTACGATTCAATATTGACGCCAGAGCAGGTTAAGGCGTGTAATTTTTACCTTACTCCAAATTTCGATGAGGAAAGCAAACCCACTCACATCGTTTTTATGAATATGGCCTGTGAGATTTATGGCATGACTTCTGATGAGTTGGCTTGGGCATTGAGTAAATTGCGGTTATATAGCAACGATATTTTATGTATTCACTGTGGTATAAAATATCTGCTGAATGAGCCGATACAATATCATCAAATGCCTAGCGATTGGGAAAATTGGGAATGCGATACGTGTCTTGCATTTTTAGGGCAATCCATGCAATTTAACCAAATGATTGATTTATACCCTGTCAATAATAATGATTGGGAACGAGATGATGATAGTGACGATGTGCCACCTTTCTAAAGATCCACTAAATGACACCGACCTGACAAAAAAGCCACTAAGTTTTTAGTGGCTTTTTTTCTGTAACATCGCATGTTAACCCCTATAAGCTTACCTAGAATAATTTCAGCTAAAATATAGGTCGGGGTATGCTATAGTAAATCAAAAGCCTACCGCATGGATGTCACATGAATTTTGTCGATGTTGAACCCACCTTAGAAAACTACTGGCGAGCCATTATCTTATTTGGCAAAAATACCGCGTCTTATAAATTTGCCCTTGCTAAAAGTTTGATTGATGTCAGCCTTGAGCGGCAATCAGATTTAATCACCCTTGATGATTTAGCCTTGCCATATGCCTTGCACCTTGCTGAGCATCTTAAACACAGCCCTAAACAAAGCACAGGTAGAATGGGTCAATTTATTCAAGCCTGTCAAGACTATAACGTTGGCAAAATCGATGAAGATAGGCTGATTCAAATCACCAAAAAAGAAGGCTTTAAATATGTGCTCGATGCCTTTCATGTGGTTAATACCAAAGCCGTGACTGAGCGATTTTATGATGTGGTGAATGAAGAGTTTTTTATCGATGAGCGTAGATACAACAAAGGCATTCGCTTAACGGATAATCTGTTTAAATTGTTTTATATTTATGACAACTCAGCCAAAGACTTAAACCAAGAAACCGAGTCGCGGTGGAATTTGGTCGAAAAAGCCTGGGAATTGAACATCAATAAAAATCTCATAGCGGTGGAATTTGACCAAGAAACCAAGCAACTTTTTACCCATGATAGTAAACACCGCAGAACCAATATTACTACCTCTCGTGGTGCGTTAAATGGTTATCAAAAGAGCCGTTGTTTTTACTGTTTTAAAGAAATTAGTATTTCATCAGATGACGATTTGCTAGCTGACGTTGACCATTTTTTTCCACATTTATTAAAGCCAGACGTTGCCAACGCTGGGTGTTGTCGTCCTGTCAATGTCGATGGCGTTTGGAATTTGGTATTGTCATGTGCCGAATGCAATCGCGGTGAGAGTGGCAAATTTGCCCAAGTGCCAAGTATTGAGCTACTAGAACGCTTGCACACTCGCAATGAGTATCTGATAGGCAGTCATCATCCACTGCGTGAAACGCTGATTATGCAAACAGGCTCAAGCGAGCGCGACCGCAAATACTTTTTAGATAAATCCTATCGTTTTTCCAAGGAACGCCTTATTCATAACTGGCAACCCAGACCACAGGGGTTGAGCATCTTTTAATGACTACCTTAGATTACTATCAAACCCATGCTAAAGATTTTTTTAGCCAAACCAAACAGATTGATATGCAAAATGTGTATCAGCCATTTTTAGAACATTTGCCAAACGGTAAGCAAAAAATTCTGGACGTTGGCTGCGGCTCAGGGCGAGATAGTGTATTTTTTGCTAATCAGGGATTTGAAGTTGTCGCCATTGATGGCTCACAAAATTTAATTGATTTGGCCAAGCAAACTGATACGCGTATTGACTGGCAATGTATGACATTTGATGAGATAGCCACACAAAGCTGGAAAAATCAATTTACCGGTATTTGGGCATGTGCATCATTGCTTCATGTGCCTTTTGATGATTTATCCAAAATTTTAAATGAATTAATCACTTGCCTAAAGCCCAATGGTGTTTTATATGCGTCCTTCAAATACGGCGATAGTGAACGAGAAAAAGGCGGGCGCTTTTTTTGTGATATGAATGAAGGCAGATGGGAAATTATTGAAGGTCAACTGGAATCTGCCAAAGCCTTAAAGATTTGGCAGACGATTGATAATCGGGTGGATAGACAGGAGATTTGGTGGAATATTATTTTACTTAAACTATCAAATTTAGGATGACTTCTTAGAAAATTTTTAATTTCAATTGGTTTTGCTTAATTCTTTTCCCAACCCATGATTAACAGCCAATGTACGATATGTTTTATCATTACTGAATTGGGCTGTTTTTTGGTAGGCTTGCCTTTATCATTTGGCCGTATCATACTGAGGCTGAACCCGCTATAAATCGGCTTTTGGGTAATATCTCCGTTAAATTCAGCAAATTTTTCATTAAATTTTTTGATAGCGTGTCTCGTTTCTTTGTTATCAATCGGCATACTAAAAGATTTTTTACCTGTTACCTCATTAACTACTGTGGTCGGTGTGTATTTACAAATATTGATACGCCAATACTCGCTTGGGAGTATTTTTAATGCTGTTTCAAGATAGCCATAGAACTGCTTGGTTTCTTTGAATGGAAACCGAATTTCTGGTTTTGAAGGTATGGTTTTTTCATAAAAAATTTGTACAAATTCAGCCAATTCGCGTTTACCTGCTTTAGACTGGCACAATTTTTCAATATTATCAAAGCAAAGGTTTGCTAGGGCAACCTCTTGGTGATAGTGCAATGGCGTTGGCGTAATAATGGGATGAGATGACAGTTGCTGACGTTTTTGACTGACAAATTTATAATTGGGTGAGCCGTTTTCATGGGTAATTAGTTTTAGGGCATTTTGATAAATTTGCATCGCGTCGTTAAAGTCAATATTAAGTTGACAGGCACTCGATAAATCTATGCCTGATTCGATATCACTCAGCATTTTCTCAATGACCAGACGTTTGTATTGACCAAAAATCAAAGATGATGGCGGATCTTGTAATGTTGTTAGAAGAGGCGTCTCAACAGCATCCGCTTTTATAGATTGCTTGGCATTAGGCTGTAATTTTTGCGTTGAAAGTGCATTATTCATAAAGCTGCGAATATGCCAAAGATTAACGACTTTATTATCAAAATCTACTGCATCCTTGTGATATTGGTTAAAGCTACGCCTTGCTTTACCTGATAATTTGATGACAGTGGCTAATGGTAATTGAATTTTGGCTTTTGACAGTTGATGATGGGCGATAATATCCGCGGTATGAACGTAAGAACTAAACGTGGTGTTCAAATCAGCATGCCCGGCAAAATCTTCCAATACTTGCCAAAAATTTGGGCTGACTGTCCTTTTTGAACCCAATGCAGCATGGCGAATGGCTTGTACCTGTTCACGGCTATAATCGGTAAAATACTCAATAACACTATAATCACAGCGTAATATTAGCGCCATATTTGAGATGGCATTGTGACGAAAACTGTGCATACTGATGTCATGATAGCGGTTTTGTAAAATCGGGTCAGTTAAAATCCCGCGAAAGGGTAGCTCGACACTGTTTCTATCGATTGGTTGAGCATGGTGTGGTAGGGTAAATAAATAATGAGCGTTCTGTCGTAATTTCTGATGGAAATATTTTGTGAATGCAGCCAGTTCAGTAGGTTGCAACAGCACATTGAGCATAAAACGGCGGGTGGCATCATCAGATTTTAAATCGCGTTGTGCATGTGGTCTTAAGACAATATTGTAATCAATAAACCCCTGATTATCATACTCAATATCTGAAAGCCTAATTGATAGCACTTCCATAAATCGCATCCCTGTGCGATACAATAGAATCAGTATCAGTTTTAGCACATCTCTTAGCTTGTCATTAATAGACGGATGGTTCTCGAGTTGCGTGAGCATATGCTGATATAGCGCGACAGGAATTAGACAGCTATTAACGACTAAGGGGTCCTTATCTCGATTTAATCTCAGATATGGGGCGTTAAATTCTCTGACCAGTACGTCATGTAAGGATGCTAGCACAGTTTGGGTATAGCCCATTTTTAAGGTGTTTTTTGTACTTATAATTTTGTCATAAATAAATTTATATTCAAAATCTTGCCAACCAATAAAATCTGCATCACGAGTTTCTGCCAAAAAATCATTGCCAATCTCTGATAAATAGCGTTGTAACGTGCTAGGTTTATTGCCTTTTTTAGCTAAATCTATGAGCCATTTCACCAGGCGTTGCTGGCTAGCTAATAACGGGCTTTCAACGTAAAACCGCTCTAATTGACTGACAATTTGACTTTTCTGACCATTTAAAATGTTGCGAATGACTTTAACAATATCATCCTTAAAATCGCCTTCTAGATCAGGTGTTTTAGCGCTGCTGTTTGAGGTTGTAAGCTGATCAATCGCTATAGTTGGCTCGTTGCTAGTGATGGTGAGCGAAGCTTTGGTACGTGCATCGATTTTTATGGGGCTAAAATAGCGCAGCAGTTGCTCAAAGGTGATAGCAGTATGGCGTTGTCGACCGACCAGGGTTTCAACCATTTGCTGGTCAATCTTTACATTGGGTAGGGTTTGCCAAAAGATATTGATATGATTGAGGAAATTGGAATTTGCAAAGTTATCGGCGTTAAACTTTTCGCCAACCAGGTCGCTCAGTCTGCGAATACATTCTGCATAACTGGGAAATTTGCTGCTTTCAGTAAAATGCGTATTGAGATACACCAGCCAGAGCCGACTGACATCATTTAAAAACACCCATCTTGAATAATATAATTGAACCTCATCAGGGTTTTCATTATCCAACCTTACAATACGATTGGCATACTCGGTTGATGTTAATTCAATCGGTAGTAGTAGCTGTTCTTTACCGACGTGATAAATGGTTGTTTTGTCTTTTAATGCTTGATATACCGCTTTTATGATCAGCGCTTCGTTATAACCGCCAAAGACGATCTGGGAAAATAATAACCAAGTCACACTATCGAGTAGGGTAAAGCTATTCTTAACTTGCCAAATTTGTAGGGCATTATTAACGATTTGCTCGGCTGTTTCTAAATATAAAAAATTGTCTAGATCATTGGTGTTAGCGGGACGTTTAGGGATATTGGCTATAACAGGGGTTGGAAACGGTTTTAGATTTGCCTTACTACGTTGTTTATTGATATTGTTGAAAAACTTTAAGCGGTGAGCCATTGCAGCAGGTAGTTGAGTAGCCTTAAGCTGCTCATTGAATTGTTTTAAGATCCTTTCATACAATTTATCAATAAGTTCATCTTTTACTTGAATTTTATAGCCTTCAGCACTGTCAACTTTCATTTCATTTAGAAAGCTTTGCCATTCGCTTTCACAAACTTGTTGGCTAATTTCAATCGCGTGTCTATTGTCAACTTTTCGAGCGCTTTTAAGCGCTTGTTGTCGACGTTCATAACCAAATAAATCAGAATTGGGCATGCGTTGGTTTCCCATGTTTTTTAAAATCGCTAGTATTTTGGGGAAGCAAATGAATCGCTTGTAACTTGTGAATTGTCCATTCACATTTCTGGATAATACCTGTAAGGATATACATGATCCTGCTTGTCCAGTGTTCCTCGATGTTACATTTCAATTTTTACATATCAGCTTGATATGTCGATGGTGTAAACACATTATGACGGATATGTCGATTTTCATGCTAAAAATCGACATATCGTATTTTAGTGTCGATCCTATCGACATGAAAACTGCTTATGTCGATTTCCTGATGGGATTTCGACATATATTCGAGCGTTATTGCTGATGGAGATGGTCTATCACCTAAATTCGACTAAACTCGCTTACCACATACCTTAATTCTTCCAATGAGCTATCATGCAATCTGCTGTAATTGGAGTTTTTGAGCTAAATCATCGTAGACGTGTCGAACCACGATGATATCACCCACACTCATTGACGAATGTTTTTGCCAAGTTTCTTGTCCAAACATCTCATGCGCAAATATGGCCAAAATAATGGCTTCATCAACTTGCTGCTCTAGCAAAAAACGTTGCCCAACATGACGTGTCCAATCCGCTTTAAACTTAAAATTTTCTGCTAATTGTTTTTGAATAATCGCAGGTCGCATACTTGCCATATAGCCCTTGGTATCTAACCAATTAATTAAAGGACGTTTAGATTGTAGAATTTGCTCAATCTGCTGAGCTAATGCAGGATTTAATCGTCCAAACTTGGCAGAAAATTTTGACAAAAATTCCAAGTAATCTTGTATTGCTTTAACCAGAAAATCACAGATTGGTACAAGGCGTTGGGCATTGGTGGTGAAACGTTCTTCTTTGTCTTGAATCCAAGCGATTTTTCGGCTTAGATTAAATTGCTTCAAAAAGCCAGGTGCGCCTTCCACCGCACGAACAGAAGTTAGAATTAGCGACACATGCCAGAGCCATAAGCTATAAGCATTAAACTTATCAATGTAATGCGTCTGGGTAATAAGCTGTTTGTGTAAATGCTCAAAGAAGCGTCTTACCAATAAATATTCAGGCGTATTTTGGCTACCGATACGAAAATCAGCATCTGGCTTAGTGCTGAAATAACTTAAATCTAAACAACTACGTTGATTCAACAGTGCAATCGCTTGTTGATAAACCTCGAAAATTTGTATTTGTTTAAGAGAGGTATACGATAGGTCAGCACGTTTGCGAGCATTTCTGCCTGTAATAATACTAGCAATCTGTGTGGTCGTAATTTTCTGAATAAGCAAGGTATAAAGTGACTTTTCGATACGGGCTAAGCTCAGGTATGGTAGATCCAATTCGTGACGTAAATCACCAATGACCGATTCAATCCATTGTGCCATCGGCTCACCTTTATATGCCAAAAAACTCGCTAACTCATGAGGTAGCGGTAATTTTATTGATGACAAGCGATTTGCTAGAACATTCTCAATACCTACCTGCCGAATACGCAATGGGGTAATATCAAGCTTTATAAAAAAATCAAATTGTTGAGTTCGATTACTAACATCAACAATTTTTTTCTCATTATTATTAATATCAACGGATAACTGTTGTATCGAATAACCGGTGTGTAACGAAAGCAGTAAATAAGCCACAGCGCGCTTTTTATCTCTCTTGATGTCTGCTTGATGAAAATACTGCCACAGCTTACTACAAACATTTTGTATCACGAAAGGCGGTAAATGACGAATGTTGATCAGACTAAATAGCTCATTGCGGTTAGCATGGGAAACTTTTGCCTTGGTTCGAAGCTGAATTTGTTTTGGGGAGAATTTTTCGGTTGCTTTTAGGCTACGTTGCTCAAGAACGACGTAAGTAGGCAAATTATTATCAAGACGCTCGCGCAACGCATCAATATCATTCTGCGTTGATTCAATCTCTCTAACCTCTACCAATTCATCAGTATCATCATCAATATCATTGACAGCCAACGTTTGGGTATAGCTCTCGTCAATTTTTGGTTTTGCTCGGCTCTTTCTACCTTGAGTCTTTCGCGTAATGGGTTGGCGATGATGATAAGCGAATTCAAGCGTACGATAAATTGACTGTAGTTTTGATAAATTTGGGTGATTAGCGTTTTCAAAAATTTCTAGTTGTTGATGAACATTTCGATAGGTTTGCTCTAGTGTATCTGCCTGCCAAGTGGTATAACAACTTTGCCAAAGCGATTGATAACTAGACTTGGGTGTAAGCCATTTTCTCGCTTCAACGCTGGTTTCGCTAATACGCCGAGTCAACTCGTTATTAGCAAAATATAGTAAAAGGTGGCAAAGCTTAGATATCCATTGCCACTCCAATGATGGATTTTTTATATCAAATGGTGTGAGAACATAGCTACTAGCAAGAAATGCTTTAACTTCATAACTCTCCTTCGTAGTTTTGCCTTTGTAACTTTCAAAAATCACTTTTAACTGTTTAGGTTCCAATATGACATTCGATTTATCCGTAATATCAAAACCGACAAATGAAGAATCAGTAATAGATGTAACCGTCAGAAAAAAGTCTCGTAACGACTGCACATACTCGTCATCGTGCTTTGGCAATAGGACAGCAATTAATTTATCAATATCCATCTAGAGCCTCTTGAATTAATTGGGAAAATAATGGAAAAGTATATTGCCGTTGCTCTCGTTGTAACTTGGCTTGATAATCATAATGATGACGTTCTAACTGCAAATCATCTAAAATTTTTTCAATTGTCATATTGCCCCCAAATAGTTCCTCAGCAATTTTTTTTGGCATATATTGCTTAAGCTCATTAAAAATTTTGGGATTGATAGGCTTAAGTGCATAAAAGTCAGCTTTTAAAGATGCCCAAGCCCTTCTTTCAATGTCGATATTTGACAAAGGAAGTGGTCTAATTGTTACATTGTTGGCATCATTGACTAGCACCACTTCAGCAAAGTTATCAAAAAAGTAAAATCTGTCATCATCTTTTATGACGTCAAATATCAAGGGCTTATGCGAATTTTGGTGAGCAGAAGGAGTAGGGAAGTTTTCACAGTAAATTTGAAAGGCTTTAACTACCGAAGGATGGACAACAAAATTTTCAGTCGTTACAGACAGAGTTTTGGTGGTGATTCTGTGAGTTATTTTTGATGTGTTTTTTGCCATTTATCTGTCTCAGCTAGAAACCCAACTTTCATTTAGATGACTTCAAATCCAACTTCTAAGCTTTTTTCATCAAACTCAACGCCAATCTCATAAATTTTCTTACCCAATCCTTGATACTTTTGAGCATACTTTTTATCTTGAATTTGAGCAAGTGCTGACCCTTTGTCACTAGACTGACGAATCACTTTAAACTCAAAAATATAGATACAGTCAGCAAAAAGCACTGTCATATCCATACGCCCATTGCTGGTAGGCTCTTCGACATTGATGTGCAAGCCAATACTGGCAAAATACGCATAAAAAACGCTTGCCCAATAGCCTTCAAAATGGGCGATATCGTTATTGCTATGCCAATTATAGGGAATGCCTGCAAAAAAACTTTGAATGGTGGCAAACATTCCTGCCAAATCATCATCCACAAGATTTTGATACAATTGACTTTGAATGCGGATGATTTGAGGAGCTTGTGTCGGTAGGAACTTATAGATAACTGCTTGATTGAAGCTTTGTTGCACTTCAATATTAGGAAATTTGAACGTATAACGCACGCCAAAGGGTAGCTGTAAAACCTTATCAACCGTCAAATAGCCTGTTTGAAACATCAGAGCAATTGGACTGATATTACCTACTTCAAACTGTGATAAGACTTGCTCGCTGCTATCAATCCCTTGTAAGCTAGTAATATCAATATGTTTATGTAATAACATATCCATCAAAAATGTTGGTGAACCCGTTTCAAACCAATAAGCCTTGAACATTTTTCTGCTATTAGACAAGAACAACAAAATATCATAAGGGTTGTAAACGGATTCGCCTGTCCAGTTATAACCGTTATACCAATGTTTGACCTTGGCTAAATCAATACCTTCAAGTTCAGGAGCAAATACGGTTTCAAGCTCAGCCTGGGTATAACCACACAATGCAGAAAATTCTTCTAGCAAGGTAATATCCGTTAAATTGTTTAGCCCTGAAAACAGGTTAATTTTGCTAAACCTTGACACACCTGTCAGCATACTAAACCGAATATAATTATCGCTGGCTTTGATTGAACCATAAAAATCACGCAAAACATCTCTGACTAACACAGCTTGCTGTTCATCCGTGATGCTATCTAATATGGGCTTGTCATATTCATCAATCAGCACCACCACCTGACTTTGATACTGCTCAGAAATTCTTTTTAACAAATAGCCAAACCGACCACTATAAGTCTCATAAATTCGCTCAATCCCAAACTCACGCTCGATTTCACTAATTTGCTCATGCAGTATTTTGGTTAAATACTCGTAATTAAGACTGGTATTAAGTCCAAAGTCGATACGAATAATAGGATAAGTTTTCTGCCAATTCCAATGATTCTCGGCATATAGTCCTTTAAACAAGGTTTTATTGCCTGAAAAAAGTTCAGCAATCGTATCAAGTGTTAAGCTTTTACCGAATCGACGGGGGCGAGATAAGAATACAAATTTTTCTTTGAGTAGTTCAATAATGTAGGATGTTTTATCAACATAATAGTAATTACCCTTGCGTATATCAGCAAAAGTTTGTATTCCTTTTGGAAATAGCTTCTTCATAGTTAACTCAATATGATTAAAGACAAGTACAATTATTTTAGCATTATTTAATCAATTTAAAGCATCCATATAACTTTATAATTTTTTATTATATTTAAAAAATTAATTTATAATATATTACCAATTATTTATTATATTAAGTAAATTTAATATTAAATATAAATAAATAAAAATATTTAAGATTTTTTTAGAAATAGGGTGGGGCAGATATAGGTCGGTGTCACTTTTGATTTTATACAGCAAAATTAACGTGACCGAAAACTATCTAATATACCTAAATATACACTAAAATTTTGAAATAATAAAGATAATAAAAAAGCTAAAGACCTTTTAGATGAAGGAATTCAGCTTAATGTAAATTTAAGTATTTTAGGTGTACGTCATTGCCAAGGTCGGGGTTTTTCCTTTAGCATATCATGCTTTCTTTGGATAGTGCGTAAGTTCTAGAAGAATACACGCCATTTGGTCATAACAACTATCAAACCATCGTGGGTAACATTAAGAAATTTTCAGCTGGTAAAAAGACTGCCGTTATTTCAACCATCAATGGCGACTCAAATGTTCCTTTCTACCGTGAATTGGGTAACCAAGGCATTAAAGCCGCGGATATTCCTGTGATGGCCTTCTCAGTGGGTGAAGAAGAACTTCGCGGTATTGATACAACGCCACTCGTTGGACACTTGGCAGCATGGAACTACTTTGAATCAGTCAAAAACCCTGTGAATATCAAATTTGTGAATGCTTATAAAAAATATGCAATTGACCACAAACTGCCGAACGCGGATAAAGTTGTGACCAACGATCCGATGGAAGCTACTTATGTCGGTATCAATATGTGGAAACAAGCAGTTGAAAAAGCAGGCTCAACTGACGTAGATAAAGTACGTGAAGCAATGGCGGGTCAAACATTTGCTGCTCCATCTGGTTACACGCTCACCATGGATCCAAAAAATCATCACTTACACAAACCAGTCATGATTGGACAAATCCGTGCAGATGGTCAATTTGACGTAGTTTACAAAACCAAAGATGCGATTAAAGCCGAGCCATGGAGTCCTTACATTCCAAAATAAGCATGTTCAAGTAATCTAGCAATTTATCTTGCTAAAAAGCCATACCGCTCATTGATACCCAAGCTGGTATGGCTTATTTTTTGCCAAAATTTTACCTTTTAATCAATCATTTGATAAAAAATTATCCGTTTTGCCGCTAACCAGCAACTTTGCAAACGGAAAAAAGAGGCTAACATGAAGCTCAAAGCCAAACAATCTCTGGGGCAACTTTTTAACCACAATAGAAAATTGATGCTCAGTGTTGCTGTCATGGCAAGCGTAAGCATGGGCGTGCCAACTATCGCTCAAGCCGCTGACACTATGCCGGCGTTATCAACTGCGACTGCGCCAATTGCAGTTACCAGTCAAAATTCGCCTGCTAGTAGTGCAGGCGATGATATTCAAAAATTTGTACGCGCTGACTTCACAGGGCGTCAAGCAATGCTTGATAACTGGACAGGCTCTAGCGAATCATATGACAAATTGGTTGAACTTATTAATAAAGACGAGCTGTATCGTGATGACGCAGGCAATGTTTATACACTAGAAAATACCGACAAACTCTACAGTTATCCTGAGCGCAAACTTGTGAGTAATTGGCCAAGTGATCTAAACCAAGTCACCCTCAACAACGTGTTACGCTCAGCGTTGACCCTTGGGCAAACCAAAGCAAAGCTCAAATCTGCTGATGCCACTGAACGTCTTAAAGCTGTGCATATCTTAGAAGACAATATTGCCACGCTCGATAAAAAACAAGTCGCTGATATCTATGCTCGCGAGACCGATAGCACTGTCAAAGCCGCACTCGCTCAACTACAAGCGCGCATTGATTTTCAGTCAGGTGATGAGATCACTAAAATTGCCGCATTAAAAACCCTACAAGCCAGTAATAGTCCAAATGTGCTTGCCCAGCTTGATACAGCCTTGGCACAGCCGAATAACTCACCTGAGCTAAAAAAAGCCTTGCAAGCAGCGGATGATAAAGTCAAATCTCGTATCAAAATGAGCGAATGGACGGGACATGTATTCTCAGGATTGAGTACGGCCAGTATTTTGCTATTGGCGGCCTTAGGGCTTGCTATTACTTACGGTTTGCTGGGCGTCATTAACATGGCACACGGTGAACTGATTATGATTGGTGCCTATACCACGTATGTGGTGCAAAGCTTTTTTGAGAGCCATTTAGCCGGCTATGTCGACTGGTATATGCTCGCTGCCATTCCGCTGGCGTTTTTGGTGAGTGCAGTGATTGGTATGGTGATTGAGCGTACCGTTATACGTCCACTATATGGCAGACAGCTTGAAACCTTGCTTGCCACGTTTGGTGTCAGTCTTATTTTGATGCAATTGGTACGCATGATTTTTGGCGCGCAAAATGTGGAAGTGTCCAATATCTCTTGGCTAAGTGGTGCTGTCGCATTAACGCCAAGTCTGATGTTGCCTTACAACCGTATTGCCATTATCGGCTTTACCGTAACTGTACTGCTTCTACTCGTGTTTTTAATCAAATACACCCGTTTTGGTCTGTTTGTGCGCGCGGTTACCCAAAATCGTCAAATGGCACGTGCCGTGGGGATTCGCTCTGCTAAAGTCGATATGATGGCGTTTGGGCTGGGCTCTGGTTTAGCAGGGTTAGCCGGTTGTGCGTTAGCTCAAGTGGGCAATGTTGGACCTGATTTGGGACAAAACTACATTATTGATGCGTTCTTAGTCGTGGTCGTTGGTGGTGTCGGTCAAATTTGGGGAGCAGTGCTCGCAGCATTGGGTCTCGGCGTTAGCGGAACCATGCTAGAAGTTGGCTTGGGTGCAGTGATTGCCAAAATCATCCTATTGGTATTAGTAGTGTTATTTATCCAAAAACGCCCACAAGGTCTGTTCGCTCTTAAAGGTCGATTTGTTGAGTAATCATTGGAGAATAAACGAATGCGTATTTTACAATTATTTGCAGATAAACCAGTGAGTCGCTTGGCAATTATAAGCTGTTTTATGGTGTTGATGCTGTTACCCTGGTTACACTTGCTTCCTACGGATTCAGTGTTTCACTTATCTGCCTTTTGGGTGACCTTAATTGGCAAAATTATGTGCTTAGCGATGGTAGCTTTGGCACTGGATTTGGTCTGGGGTTATGCAGGGATTTTGAGCCTTGGGCATGGGTTGTATTTTGCTCTTGGCGGTTATGCAATGGGTATGTATTTGATGCGTCAAGCAGCAGGCAATGGATTCCCAGAATTTATGCGGTTTCTAAGTTGGATTAAAATGCCGTGGTTTTGGGCGGGTACCGATAACTTTGCATGGGCGGCAATTTTAGTGATTCTTGTACCAGCGACTGTGGCGTTTATCTTTGGCTTCTTTGCCTTCCGCTCGAAAATCAAAGACGTGTATTTCTCGATCATTACCCAAGCCATGGTATTTGCAGCGTCGTTATTATTCTTCCGTAACGAAACAGGTTTTGGCGGTAACAACGGCTTTACTGGCTTCAAAACTATCTTAGGCATGGATATTGCCGTACCGATGACTCGCACCCTACTATGCTTTACTACGGCACTAGCCTTAATGTTGGCGTATTTGGGCTTGTGTTATTTAATGAATAAACCATATGGTCGGATTCTTGGTGCGGTACGTGATAGCGAAAACCGTTTGCAATATCTAGGCTATCGTACCCTCTGGTACAAGCTGTCAGCATGGGTGCTGTCGGCGATGATTGCAGGCATTGCCGGAGCGTTATATGTGCCACAAGTAGGTATTATCAATCCAAGCGAGATGAATCCGGTTAACTCAATTGAGATGGCCGTATGGGTAGCGACGGGAGGACGCGGTACCTTGATTGGCGCAATTTTAGGGGCAGGCGTAGTTAATGCAGTAAAAACTTACTTTACCGTGGCGTATCCTGAAGCGTGGTTATTAATTTTGGGTGGTCTGTTTGTGGTTGTGACGCTATTTTTACCTAAAGGCCTTATTGGTCTCTTTGACAAAATCGTTAATGCTAAAAAAGCTAATGTTCAGCATTCAGTGGATAGTGAGCCAAAAGCCTAAACCATATCTTTAAGTGAGTATTATATGAAAACAAATAATAATAATATCAATGACTTTGCAGAAGTCTCTTATGGTCGTCTAAAGGCTAATGACGCCGATTTTAGTAAAGGTATTGCCCTATATATGGAAAATGTCAGTGTGTGGTTTGACAAATTCCGCGCGTTAAATGATTTATCCTTGTACATAAAAGAAGGTGAGTTACGCTGTATTATCGGCCCCAATGGGGCCGGTAAAACCAGACCTACTGAAGGCACGGTATATTTTGGGCAAACCTTTAACCTAGCGACGATGTCGACTGAGCAAATTGCTGAAGCAGGGATTGGACGTAAATTTCAAAAACCTACGGTGTTTGAAAACTTTACTGTCATGGAAAATTTGTTACTGGCTGCCCCCAAAGACAAACGGGTGAAAAAAAGCCTATTTAGCCGACTTGACCCCGATGCCCAAAACGCGCTTGAGCAAACCTTAGCCACGATTCGACTCGGGGATTTTGTCAACAAACCCGCAGGCTTGTTATCCCACGGCCAAAAGCAATGGCTAGAGATTGGTATGTTATTGATGCAGCGTCCCAAATTGATTTTGCTTGATGAGCCAGTAGCAGGGATGACTGATGCGGAGACTGAACGCACGGCTGAGCTATGTCTTGAACTCAAAAAAAATCACACCTTGGTGGTGGTTGAACATGACATGAGCTTTATCGATACCATTAGTGAAAAAGTCACAGTGCTTGCTCAAGGTGCGATTTTAGCCGAAGGTACATTGGCAGAAGTGCAAGCCAATGACGATGTCATCGACAAATATTTAGGACGATAGGGAGCAGTGATGTTAGAGATAAACGCAATCAATCAATATTATGGCGGCAGTCACATCTTGCGTGACGTGAGTCTAACGGCCCCTATTGGTGAATGCTCAGTGATTTTGGGCAGAAATGGCGTGGGTAAAACCACACTGTTAAAGTGCCTAATGGGAATTTTACCCATCAAATCGGGTCAGATTTTGCTAAATGGTAAGGATATCAGCAAACTCTCACCCGAAAACCGGGTAAGAGCAGGCCTAGCATATGTGCCACAAGGCCGAGATATTTTTTCTACCTTAACCGTTGAAGAAAATATTTTGATTGGTATGGCAAAGTTTAGTGGCAGCAAAACCAAAAAAGTACCCGACTATCTATATGAACTGTTTCCTGTATTATTTGAGATGAGCTATCGCCGAGGGGGAGATTTATCAGGCGGGCAGCAGCAGCAGCTTGCCATTGCGCGCGCGTTAGCATCTGAGCCGCGTGTGCTGATTTTGGACGAGCCCACCGAAGGCATTCAGCCATCGATTATCAAGGATATCGGACGGGTGATTCGCTCATTGGCGGATAAAGGCGATATGGCGATTGTCTTGGTTGAGCAGTTTTATGACTTTGCTGAAGAACTTGCTGATAACTATACGGTGATGGCGCGTGGACAGGTCATTGCCCAAGGTGTAGGAAGTGAAATGCCAGAAAAAGGCATCAGAGAGTTGGTTGCAATTTGACTATTATTTAGCAGAATCGAAAGCTTAAGGTTTAGCGTATTTTGTCATTAAAGTAAGTTACCAAAAGGCTGTTCATAATTCTAATTTTAGCAGTATTTGAATGTTAGTGATGTGGCAAATAAAGAAATCTTATGATTATTCGACAGTCAAATGTAACCTGTGAATAAGCAAATAACACCAATATTTTATATTAATTTTAAATAATTGCCAAAATTTGGTAAAATAGTCATGACAAAAAATGGCTCATTTTGCGTGACAATTATCAGAGTTCGTCCGATGAAATTAACGTTAAATGACTTTAATTGAGATGATAAAAAAATCCCTGTAACCATTGGTATTACAGGGATCGTTAGATAACGTTATTTAAGGGTTTTTAGTTCAATTTTTGTGCCGTAAGATTGCCAAGTTCGGGTTTTTATTTTCTCAAAATAATTTCAAGCACAAACTTAGTGCCAATAAACGCAATACCAAGCAAAACCACCCCATAAATCGCCATATTGCTCGCCTTGATACCTCGCCAACCAAAACGCCAATGTCCAATTAGCAATGCGCCAAACACGAGCCACGATAAGCCGCTAAAAACTGTCTTATGAGCCAAATGTTGCCCTAGCAAATCCGTGGTATCCAAAAATCCCAATAATAACGCTAATGATAACAGCACAAACCCCACGCCTATCATATCAAACAACAGCGATTCCATACTCTGAAGCGAAGGCAATTTATTAACCCATACCCGGTGGATGGTTTGACGTTTAAGCTCTTTAATCTGTAAACGTAACATCACCGCTTGTACCGCCGCCATAAATAGCACCGAATACGCTGCCAAAGACAACACAATATGCCCCTGTAACAGCGGGGTGATTTGGGTCAAGGGTTGATAGGGCGCAGTGCCGATATAACCAATCATCGCCCCGCCCAATGCCAACGGTGTTGCCAAAATTCCTAATTCTAAAATTGGGCGATATAAACAAAATATCCAATAAAATCCCAGCATAAACAGGCTGGTCAAGCTCATCACATTAAATACGTTAAAATTTAGCCCTGTTTCGGTGATGATTTTGGGATACAGCAGCATGGTATGAGCCGCTAGCCCCACCCCCAATAACCCCAATGTCATGACTTTACTAATGGGTTTTTGTTGGCTAATACCCCATAGCAAATAAACCATTGTCAAGCCATAACAAACCAAGCTGAGTATCAGCATTAACAACACACACGCCTCTCAAATCAAAAATTATTGGACAAATACAACACCGAAAACTGAATCAACCGCTATAATTTGCCATTTTATCAGTAATTAATTAGCAGTTTTGCTTAATTTAGCATAAAATAACCCCATAATATGAGAATGTTGAAAAAATTAGAGACACGCTATGTTTGAAACCTTAACCGAACGATTATCAGGTAGCCTTCGCAATATTACAGGCACAGGACAACTCACCGAAGACAACATCAAAGACACCTTGCGCGAAGTGCGCATGGCATTGCTAGAAGCCGATGTCGCCTTGCCGGTTACTCGTGATTTTGTCGCCAAAGTCAAAGACAAAGCCCTCGGCCAAGACGTACTCAAAGAGCTTGCCCCTGGACAAGCCTTTGTCAAAATTGTGTATGACGAACTCACCGAAATGATGGGCAGTGCTAATCAAAGTCTAGAGATGACAGGTAAACCGCCTGTGATTTATCTACTTGCAGGCTTGCAAGGGGCAGGTAAAACCACGACCGCAGGTAAACTTGCCAAATACTTGCAAGAGCGTCAAAAGAAAAAGGTCATGTTGGTATCTGCTGACGTGTATCGTCCTGCGGCAATTAAACAGCTCGAACAAGTCGCAAGCCAAGTTGGGGCAAGCTTTGTCGAATCACATGCCGATGAAAATCCGATTGATATCGCCAAACGAGCCATTGAGCAAGCCAAAATCCAATATCAAGATATCTTAATTATCGATACCGCAGGTCGTCTGCATGTCGATGAAGCCATGATGGACGAAATTAAAGCATTAACCGCAGCGGTCAATCCATCCGAAACGCTGTTTGTCGTGGACTCAATGACAGGGCAAGATGCCGCAAATACCGCCAAAGCCTTTAATGATGCCTTGCCGTTGACAGGTGTGATTTTGACCAAAACCGACGGTGATGCTCGTGGTGGGGCGGCGTTGTCAGTGCGAGCCATCACGGGCAAGCCGATTAAATTTTTGGGGCGGGGCGAAAAACTCGATGCCCTAGAGCCATTTCACCCAGAGCGTGTGGCACAGCGGATTTTGGGTATGGGCGATGTGTTATCGCTCGTCGAAGAAGTTGAGCAAAAACTTGACCGAGAAAAAGCCGAAAAAATGGCGAAAAAAATCCAAAAAGGTGGTGAATTTGACCTTGAGGACTTATTGACCCAATTTCAACAAATGAAAAACTTGGGCGGTATGGCGGGCTTTTTGGATAAAATGCCAGGGATGAATGGCGCAGATATCCAAAAGGCGGTTGAAGAAGCCAAGCCTGAGGAAAAGGTGAAAGAAATGGAAGCGTTGATTCATTCAATGACGCCGTTTGAACGCCAAAACCCTGATAAAATCACCCCAAGCCGTAAACGCCGGATTGCCGCAGGCTCGGGTAAAGAAGTGCATCATGTTAATCAATTGCTTAAGCAGCACAAGCAAATGGCAAAAATGATGAAAATGCTGTCTGACCCATCGGGTCTTAGCAAAATGATGAAAGCGGTACAGGGCTTAACCAAAGGCATGGGCAGTGGTGGCGGTCCACTATTTGGGGGCAATAACAATGCCAATGCCCAACAACCGATTGAGGGTAGCGCCACACAAGTTGGGCAGGGTATGCCACCCATGCCACCGAAATTTAAAACTCGATTTTAATCTAGTAAAATAATAAACTAATGACTTCAACAAAAAATCAAATAGCCCAACGGTTATTTGGTTTTTTTTATAAAAAGTTGTTGCGTAAAAAATAAAAATAGTGAAATTATATTGCAATTATCTTGCATTTATATGAATATGAATTACTTTTTGTAATCAAACAAAAAATAATTTGTTGTATCAAAGTGGGTAGAGGAGGACAAAGTGCAAAAGGTACAGGATAATTATGCCAATGCCAAAGAATTGACCTTGCGAGGGATGATTCTTGGGGCGTTGATTACGGTGATTTTTACCGCTTCCAATGTGTATTTGGGACTTAAGGTAGGCTTGACATTCGCCTCATCAATCCCTGCAGCGGTAATTTCGATGGCCATTTTAAAATTTGCCAAAGACAGTAATATCTTAGAAAATAATATGGTGCAAACGCAAGCGTCGGCGGCGGGGACGTTGTCATCGATTATTTTTATGTTACCTGCGTTGTTGATGGTGGGTTATTGGCAAGGGTTTCCTTTTTGGCAAACTGCTTTGCTGTGTATTGCAGGCGGGATTTGGGGCGTAATTTTTACCATTCCGCTACGCTATGCGATGGTGGTGCACAGTGATTTGCCGTATCCAGAAGGGGTGGCAGCTGCCGAGATTTTGAAGGCAGGGGATGGGCTGGTCGAGGACGCACACGGTAATTTGGTACATGACGCGTCTGCCAATGGCGGTACAGGTATCAAAGAGATTGCCTTAGGCGGTGTGTTGTCTGGGCTGGTCAGTTTTGCCACGGGTGGTCTGCGATTGGTCGCTGATTCGGCAAGTTATTGGTTTAAGGCAGGGACAGCGATTTTTCAGTTGCCGATGGGTTTTTCGCTTGCCCTGCTAGGCGCAGGCTATCTGGTCGGTATTGCCGGCGGTATGGCGATTTTGGTGGGAATTTTTATTGCGTGGGGTGTGGCGGTGCCTGTGTTGTCAAGCCATATTTCGCAACCTGCTGATATGGAAATGGTCGCTTTTGCCATGAAGCTATGGAAAGAAAAGGTGCGCTTTATTGGGGCGGGCACGATTGGTATTGCAGCGATTTGGACATTGATGAGCTTGTTTAAACCCATGGTCGAAGGCTTAAAGCTGTCAGTGCAAGCGTTAAAAGGCGGTTCTGCTAATGCAAGTGACCATCGCACTGAGCAGGATTTATCACCAAAAGCCATGATAGGTTGGCTGATACTTGGCGGCGTGATTTTGGCGGGTACTTTTTATCATTTTGTGGCGGCAGCGGCGATACCTGCGGCTACGGCGTGGCTATTGGTCGTGGTATGTACGCTATTGGCATTTGTCATCGGCTTTTTGGTGGCGGCGGCTTGTGGTTATATGGCAGGCTTGGTCGGTTCATCGTCGAGCCCGATTTCGGGGATTGGTATCATCTCGATTGTGGCGATTTCGCTGGTGTTATTGTTGATTGGTAATGCCAATCCCGAATTGATGAGCCTTGGCAATGGTCAATTTATTACCGCATTGGCATTGTTCTGTGGCTCGGCGGTACTGTGCGTGGCGACTATTTCAAATGATAATTTGCAAGATTTAAAAACCGGTTATCTGGTTAAAGCCACCCCTTGGCGACAACAAGTTGCCTTGATTATTGGCACGGTGGTCGGTGCGTTGGTGATTTCACCTGTGTTGCAATTGCTGTATGAAGCGTATGGCTTTACGGGGGCAATGCCACGCCCAAATATGGACGCCTCGCAAGCCTTGGGCGCACCGCAAGCCACCTTGATGACGACCATTGCTAAAGGAATTTTTTCACATAATTTGCGATGTGACTATATCTTAATCGGTGTGGGTATCGGTATTGCCTTGATTATTGTGGATATTTTGCTCAAAAAATCATCGGCTAATAAATACAGTCTGCCAGTTTTGGCGGTGGGTATGGGGATTTATTTACCGCCTGCGGTCAATATGCCAATTTTTATCGGTACGGTGTTGGCTTGGTGGGTCAAATCTCGCATCGCCAACTGTAGTACACCAAACACGCTCAACAAAAACCTCGAAAAAGCAGAGCGTACCGGCACATTGTTTGCCGCAGGGTTAATCGTCGGTGAAAGCTTGGTGGGCGTGGTCATGGCGTTTATCATTGCCGCCTCGGTTACTCGTGGCGGCTCGGATGCCCCCTTATCACTTGGTCTTGAAAACTGGGATACCACAGGGCAATGGCTGGGTCTGGCAATCTTTATTGCTGCAGCGATTTTCTTTGCTAAACGGGTATTAAATAGTGCTAAATCTTAAAATTTTGCTGAGATAGTTTGATAAATACAACGATGCCCTTTACACAAAGGGCATTTTTTATCGCTCATTGATGGTGGTCAAATCATACTTTAACGCCTCAAAACACACGTCCGCCCCAAAGCCCCGATATTGCAAAAATCGCAATTGGCGGGCTTTTTCTTTAGGATCGGTGGGAATGGTATTGCCATATTTACGCACACGGGCTTCTACCGCCTGCTGTAACCAATCGACTTCATAATGATTGTCATCTAGCGGTTTGGTATCCTCTTCAATGTAGTTTAGGATTAAATCATTAAAAAAGTCAGGGTGTTCTGCTATCCAAGTATTGATACCACTTGCGGATTTGATGGTGGTTAAGCCGTGTTTTTTGAGCGTTTGAAAAATGCGAATCGTGCCGTGTTTTTTGCCAATACTGTCTTTAATAACAGCAGAGGTCATACGTTCATCGCATTGATAGCCTTCTGCGATAAATTCTTGTAATAAGGCTTCAACGGCTTGTGGGTCGCATTCTTTGGCAATAAGTTTATCCCGTAGTTCTGTTTGTGAATGCTCCCGTCTGCCCAGATAATAAAACGCCAGCCAGCGCATATAGCTGTCGGCTTTGAGTTTGGCGTGATGAGCCTGTCGTTCTTCATCTGTCATTAATTGATTTTGGATGTGTAATAAAATATCTTGGGGATTGTGTTCAATCATTTTTTAACACTCAATAACAAAAACCCTAGTCACCATCAAGGCACCTAGGGTTTTATAAGTTATGTAACAATTATTCTGCATCTTCCACGAATGCCGGTGGCTCATCAGCATGGTCATCTTCGGCAGGAATCGCACTCACATCCCCCAATTTTTCATGACGCACTTTGGCCTCAATCTCTTGCATAATCGCAGGATTTTCTTCCAAAAACTTAATCGAATTGGCACGCCCTTGACCGATTTTGCTGTCATTGTAGCTATACCATGCCCCCGATTTTTTGACGATATCAAGGTCGGCAGCCAAATCAATCACTTCGCCCAAATAATTCGTCCCTGAGCCATACATAATGTCAAACTTGGTTTCTTTAAACGGTGGCGCTAGCTTGTTTTTGATGACTTTGACTTTGGTCTCGTTACCGACAATCGCATCACCTTCTTTTACCGAGCCGATACGACGAATATCAAGGCGAACTGAGGCGTAGAATTTTAACGCATTACCGCCTGTTGTGGTTTCGGGGCTACCAAACATCACACCGATTTTCATACGAATTTGGTTAATGAAAATCACCATACAATTTGAGCGTTTGGCATTACCCGTGATTTTACGCAAGGCTTGACTCATTAGTCGAGCTTGTAGCCCCATGTGGCTATCGCCCATTTCGCCTTCGATTTCCGCCTTTGGCGTCAAAGCAGCAACTGAGTCGACCACAATCAAATCCACCGCGCCCGAACGCACGAGCATATCGGCGATTTCTAACGCCTGCTCACCGTTATCCGGTTGGGTTACTAATAAGGCATCGACATCCACGCCCAATTTTTTGGCATAAATTGGGTCAAGGGCGTGTTCGGCATCGATGAAGGCACAAGTACCGCCTTGTTTTTGGCATTGGGCAATCGCTTGTAAGGTCAAGGTAGTTTTACCGGAGCTTTCTGGACCATAAATCTCAACAATACGTCCTTTTGGCAGACCGCCAATACCTAAGGCAATATCAAGTCCAAGTGAGCCTGTCGATACCACATCGACATTGACTTTGGCAGACTCATCCCCAAGACGCATGATGGTGTTTTTGCCGTATTGCTTTTCGATTTGGGCAAGGGCAGCGGTGAGGGCTTTGGCTTTGTTCTCGTCCATATTGGACTCCTAATATGAGTATAAAAAATTTGTTACAGGTGAATTATAAATAACTAAAATAACTAAAGTGGTTAAAGAGATGCTGATTTACATGTGGCTATCATAACAAATTTCCCAACAAATAAAAGAGCTAAAGTATACTAATACGACATAAAATGACGTTAAGAATTAAAAACTGGGACTTACCTAAAATAAATGACTTTTTATGTTAGGATAATGAGATTAGCTAAGCAGTTAGCAAATTATTAGGTAAATATTGCCCATTAAAAAATCCCTTAACACATGCTAAGGGATTTAAAAATTAAACCGTTAAACAATTTTTATTAAGCGATTTAAAGTATTGGATAGGCATAAAATTCAAGCCTAGTAATCGATGTTATTTTTCAACACCCGCTTCTTTGCCGTGGTATTTAGCATTTGCATATTCCCAGTTGACAAGCTTATCTAGGAACGTATCAACATAATCTGGGCGGCGGTTACGATAATCAATATAGTAAGCATGTTCCCACACATCACAGGTTAATACCGCAACTTTACCGTGCGCAAGTGGTGTGTCAGCGTTTGAGGTTTTCATGATCGATAATTTACCATCCACGCTGTCGGCTACCAACCATGCCCAACCTGAACCAAATTGGCTGACAGCGGCATTTTTAAATTCTTCACGAAATTTGGCGTATGAACCAAAGGCTTCATCAATTTTGGCTTTTAAGTCGCCAGTGGCTTCACCACCACCGTTTGGTGTCATGCAGTTCCAATAAAAGGTGTGGTTCCAGACTTGAGCCGCTTGGTTAAAGATTTGAGCTTTACTGTCATCTTTTGCCGTCGCTTTGATAATCTCATCAAGCTCTTTGCCTTCTAGTCCTGAACCTGGTAGCAGTTCATTAAGTTTATTCACATAGGCGGCGTGGTGCTTATCGTGATGATATTCAAGCGTTTCGGCACTGATATGTGGTTCTAGGGCATTTTTTGCATAGGGTAAATCGGGTAGAGTAATTTGTGACATTGTTTTTTCCTTAGCTAAAAATTGGCTGAGTTAACATTATTATAGATTTAGTAAATTGGTTGTTAGGGCAACAAACCAACGCTATTTTGCCATAAAACAAAACAAAATTTAACCATGATAAAATCAAGGGATTATTCATCCTTGACTGTATCACTGTTTAAAGCATACCAAATTTTAGTTTTCTTTATGTTGTGGTTTGGTATAGCCGATTTTGCCAACGGCAATGCTAGTTGAATGTGCTAAAATTAGTCACAATGCATTCATCCACAACTAACAATGAGAAACCGCAATGCCTTTACCAAAAACTTTAGTCTTAGCCAGTAACAACCAAGGCAAACTTGCCGAATTTCAACAGCTATTTGAGCAAGCCAATTTGCCGATTGACGTCATTGCACAAAGCCAATTTAACGTTGAAGATGCCATCGAAGATGGGCTGAGTTTTATCGAAAATGCCATCATTAAGGCTCGTCATGCCAGTCGCATCAGCGGTCTACCGGCAATTGCCGATGATTCGGGCATTTGTGTGCCGATATTGGGCGGACAACCTGGGATTTATTCGGCAAGATTTGCGCAAGATGACCCGCATTTTAAAGACAATAAGGATTTTGCCAATAACCAAAAGTTACTGCGCATACTTGAGCCGTTGCGAAATGATAAGCCAATTGTCGGGCAGTTTATCTGTGTACTTGCGTTGGTGCGACATGCCGATGACCCACTGCCGATGATTGCCCAAGGTAGTTGGCAAGGGGAAATTTTGGCTAAGCCGCAAGGTGAGCATGGCTTTGGTTACGACCCATTATTCTGGCTACCAGATTTGCAAAAATCGGCTGCCCAATTACCAAAACCTGAAAAAAACCAAATCAGTCATCGAGGAATGGCACTTCGAGAAATGATCACCCTGCTTGAAAAATACTAGAAAAAATTGCCCAAAAGAAAATTACTGAAGAATAAGCAACAAGTTTTTTACTTTACAAGGCAATTAATTTATACTATACGACTTTCGGTTAAATTTTGACTTAACCAACAGATTTTTATGATTTGAATCAAAATTTCGTTTCTCTCACTTAGCTTGTAGGAAGGCTCTTATGTCAGATTTACAAATCACCACCAACAAAACCTCAAACCTTGAGACCCAATTGACGGTCAAAGTCCCTGTTGCCACTATCCAAAACCGTGTTGAAAGCCGTATCAAACAAGTGGCTAAAACTGCCAAAATTGACGGTTTTCGTAAAGGCAAAGTGCCTGTATCACACATCCGTGCGCAATATGGGGCAGGGATTCAGCAAGAAGTCATCAACGACACCATCCGTGACACCGTATTTGATGCAATTCGTGAAGAAAATATCCGTGCCGTGGGTATGCCAAATATCGACGATGTCAAACTAGAAGATGACTTTTTGGTCTATCAAGCAACTGTCGAAGTATTCCCCGAAGTGGAAGTTCAAGGCTTAAGCGATATCGACGTTGAGCGTCATAATGCCAAAATCGAAGACAAAGACGTAGATACCATGATTGAAAACCTACAAAAACAACGTCAAACCTATGTTGCTAAAGATGGCGCAGCCGATGAGGGCGACCAAGTGACCTTTGATTTTGAAGGCTCAATTGATGGCGAAAAATTTGAGGGCGGTAGTGCACAAGATTTTAGCCTAGTGATTGGTAGCGGACGTATGATTCCTGGGTTTGAAGACGGTATCAAAGGCATGAAAGCGGGTGAAGAAAAAACCATTGACGTGACTTTTCCAGAAGATTACCAAGCTGAAAACCTCAAAGGTAAACAAGCACAATTCAAAATCAACCTAAAAAGCGTCGAGCAAGCCCAATTGCCAGAACTAAATGACGAATTTTTTGAATTATTTGGCGTCAAAGAAGGCGGACTGGATAAGCTTAAAGCCGATGTCCGCAAAAATATGGAACGTGAAGTGAAAAACGCTGCCCGTAGCCAAGTTAAAGAAGCAGCTTTCAATGCGTTATTAGACAAAAACGAAATTGAAATTCCTGCCTCAATGCTTGAGCAAGAAATTGACCGTCAACGTGACATGATGCTTAACCGTTTTGCCCAACAATTTGGTGCCAATCCCAACAACTTTAGCAAAGACATGTTGCCAAACGAGTTGTTTGAAGACCAAGCCTTGCGTGCCGCTCGTTTAGGCGTACTTGTGTCTAGTATCATTGAGAAAAACAAAATGGAAGTTGACCAAGCGCGTGTCACCCAGTTTATCAGCGATATGGCGGAAAACTACGAAGACCCAAATGAAGTGATTGACTACTACACCAACAACAAACAAGAACGTGCCAATATCGAAGCGGTGGTGCTAGAAGATCAAGTGGTTGACCATATCTTGTCACAAGGCAAAGTGTCTGATAAAGACGTGTCTTATCAAGACCTTTTAGCGAGTCAACAACAAGGCTTAATGTAAGCTTTGGCTCGATTTGGCTTTAAGCCAGCAAGCCTCGATTATTTTTGATTTGCCGTTGTTTTTGGCGGGTGATGCCCTTATATCGAGTAAGGGCATCGTAGCTTTAAGCTACAGCATATTAAAAAGGAAATATTATGTTAGAAAAATTCTTAGATTCACCCTTTGCAACCAGTCAAATTCAAAACACCGTGACCCGCAATGTACTTGCACCACAAAATACGCTTGTGCCCATGGTCGTGGAGCAATCGGCTCGTGGTGAGCGTTCGTTTGATATTTATTCTCGACTGTTGCGTGAGCGGGTGGTGTTTTTGGCCGGTCAAGTCGAAGACCATATGGCAAACTTGATTGTCGCGCAGTTGCTGTTTTTGGAAGCAGAAAATCCTGAAAAAGACATTAGCCTATATATTAATTCGCCCGGTGGCTCGGTGAGTGCAGGCTTGGCAGTATTTGACACCATGAACTTTATCAAACCCGATGTATCCACTATCTGTATGGGTGGGGCATATAGCATGGGCTCATTCTTGCTTGCCGCAGGTGAAAAGGGTAAGCGGTATGCCTTGGCAAATGCGCGTGTCATGATTCACCAGCCATCAGGCGGTGCTCAAGGTCAGGCGACGGATATCGAGATTAATGCCCGTGAAATCCTCAAAATTCGTGAACGCTTGAATAAAATTTTGGCTGAACGTACCGGTCAACCGCTTGAAAAAATCGCCCGTGACGTTGAACGTGATTATTGGCTCGATGCTCAAGAAGCCAAAGATTATGGTTTGGTAGATGAAGTGTTAGAAAAACGTCCAGCCGTCAATTAATCGAAAAAGCCACAGTATGCTATCTTTGAGACCTGTGGCTTTTTATCGTGTTAATGCCTTTGGCAGTTTGCCCTAGACAATTATTATCCAATCAGACATGCAAAAATGCAAAAAGAGTTAAGTGATGAAAAAAGAACTTGAGCCACATTGTTCCTTCTGTGGTAAAGCCAAACATGAAGTACAAAAACTCATCGCAGGGCAAGATGCCAACATCTGTAATGAATGTATCGAACTTTGTGATGATTTACTCACCGATAACGATACCGATACCACCCAACAAAGTGATGCAGCAGAATGGGTCAACCGCAAATTGCCTACCCCAAAAGAGCTACGAGCGCATCTTGATGGTTATGTGATTGGTCAAGACCGTGCCAAAAAAACCTTGGCAGTGGCAGTGTATAACCATTATAAACGTTTAAAAGTTGCTGCCACGATGCAAGATGAGCCAAAACTCAGCAAAGCTTGGGCAGACGACGCCATGATTGAGCTATCAAAAAGCAATATTTTGCTGATTGGACCGACAGGTTCTGGCAAAACGTTGCTTGCCCAAACGCTGGCTCGAGTGCTCGATGTACCGTTTGCGATAGCTGATGCCACCACCTTGACCGAAGCGGGCTACGTGGGGGAAGATGTCGAAAATATCGTCTTAAAGCTATTACAAGCAGCAGACTATGACATCGAAAAAACCCAAAAAGGCATCATCTATATTGATGAAATCGATAAGATCAGCCGAAAGAGTGAAAATGTGTCGATTACCCGTGACGTATCGGGTGAAGGCGTACAACAAGCCTTGCTAAAGCTGATTGAAGGCACTATCGCTAATGTACCACCGCAAGGCGGACGCAAACATCCGAACCAAGAAATGATACAGGTTGATACCAGCAACATCCTCGTGATTTGTGGTGGGGCGTTTGCAGGGCTTGATAACGTCATTCAACAACGTACCGAAAAAACCGGTATTGGTTTTAATGCCGATGTAAAAGCCAAAGACAACAACAAAAAAATTGGTGAACTGTTCAAACAAGTCGAGCCTGAAGATTTGATTAAGTTTGGCTTAATTCCAGAGCTTATCGGGCGGCTACCGGTCATTGCCACGCTTGAAGAATTGGATGAAGAAGCCTTGATTCAGATTTTGACCGAACCAAAAAATGCGCTAACCAAACAATATGAATATTTGTTTGAGATGGAAGATGCCAAGCTTGAATTTACCCAAGATGGGCTAGTGGCAATCGCCAAACAAGCATTAAAACGCAAAACAGGGGCACGGGGGTTACGCTCGATTGTCGAAAATGCGTTGCTAGATACCATGTATGAACTTCCCTCAATGCAAGGTCAAAAAACTGTCACTGTCGATGAAAATGTGATTGATAACAACCAATTACCTAAGGTTAGTTAATGTCTAACTGGGTCATCAAAAAAGATATTTCTTGGCAAAGAAATATCTTTTTTTATTTTTACCAACTGAGATGTTGGCTTTGATATACAATCGCTACAGCCAAATTACCAAAACCTGTTAAAATAACCGTAAATTTTATCAAATTTGTAAGTTAGCAAACTTGGCAAATAGCCATTTGCAGATAACCATTCGTCGATAACTATTCGTAGATAACTATTCAAGGATAAGCCATGACCACCACACAAAATGTTGATTTAAGTGAAATTCAAAAATTTACCGATCTAGCCAATGAATGGTGGGATAAAAATGGGGCATTTGCCACCTTGCACCAAATCAACCCGTTGCGGCTAAACTGGATTGAAGAGCAGGTTATCGCTCACCAAAAAACGGGTTTGACTGGCAAAAAAGTCTTGGATGTTGGCTGTGGTGGTGGGATTTTATCTTACAGCATGGCAAAGCGTGGGGCAGATGTGATGGGTATTGACTTGGGCGAGGAAAACATCAAAGCTGCCCAAATCCATAGCGAGCAAGCCAAAGATAAACTTGTCATCGCCTTTGACTGTGTAGCGATTGAGGCGTTTGCCAAAACGCATGCGGGTGAGTTTGATGTCGTCACTTGTATGGAAATGCTTGAACATGTGCCAAATCCACAATCAATTATTGACGCGTGTTTTACGTTGTTAAAGCCCAATGGTGTGTTGGTGTTATCGACCATTAACCGCAATCCAAAGTCGTATCTATTTGCTATTATTGGTGCAGAATATGTGCTACGCCTGTTGCCAAAAGGCACGCACGATTATGAAAAATTTATCACGCCTGCTGAGCTAGACCGTTTTGCTGAACGGGGCGGGTTCAAGCGTCAAGATTTGATTGGCTTGCATTATAATCCGATTCTCAAACATTATTGGCTGGCAAGTAATGTTGATGTCAATTATATGATGGCAGTATTTAAGCCAGTATAGAGATGACTATGTATACAGATATAAAAGCGATTTTATTTGATTTAGACGGCACGCTCATTGACACTGCTCCCGACTTTATCCGCATTATCAAAGTCATGTGTGCCAAACATAATCACCCATGCCCCAGCGATGAAGCCATCCGAGAGCAAGTATCGGCAGGAGCAAGGGCGATGGTAAAATTGATGTTTGGCGATGAATTGGTAGATGTGGCTGATACCGACCCCAAACTACTGGCATACCGTCAAGAGTTTCTAGATATGTATGAAGCCGATATTTGCGTGGATAGTCGCTTGTTTGAAGGGCTTGATGACTTATTGCTAAATCTTGAAAGCCACGGTATTTTGTGGGGCATTGTCACCAATAAACCCCGTTATTTGGCAGAAATTTTGCTTGATAAATTGAATTTGACCGAGCGATGTGCGGTGCTGGTTTGCCCTGACGATGTCACACACACTAAGCCCCACCCCGAGCCAATGTTTTTAGCCGTGCAAAAAATCAATGAAAAATTTAATTTAAATTTAACGCCCGAAAACTGCGTGTATATTGGCGACCATATCCGAGATATCCAAGCAGGCAAAGCCGCCCATATGCGGACGATTTTGGCAGGGTATGGTTACATTCCGCCAGAGGATAACGATGATCTGCACGCTTGGAGGGCGGATGTGGTGATCTATTCGGTAAAAGAACTGATTGCTTATATAAGCGATTGGACTGGTGTTTAATTTTAATACTATGAAAGACTTTGAGGCAACAATGATTGTAACCCATGATGATATTCTTAACTTTCAACCCACGCTCGACTGCCTAACAGGCAAAAACATCCTTGTCACCGGGGCGGGCGATGGCATCGGGCGAGTGGCAGCCTTGACTTACGCCAAATACGGCGCGACGGTTTTACTACTTGGAAAAACGGTAAGTAAACTCGAAGCCGTGTATGATGAAATCGAAGCGGTGGGTGGGGCACAGCCTGCAATGCTGCCACTAAACCTAGAAAATGCTAACTACCCTGAAATGCAACAATTAGCGATTTTGATCGAGCGGGAAGTCGGACATCTTGATGGTGTATTGCATAATGCAGGGGTATTGGGCGTATTGACCCCGCTTGAGATGTACGACCCAATTATATTTGAGCAAGTGATGAAAGTTAATTTTAACGCCACCTTTATGCTCACCCAAGCATTGTTTCCACTGCTCAAAGCCGCCCAAAGCGGCTCGGTGATTTTTACCTCAAGTGGCGTGGGCAGCCATCCTCGGGCATTTTGGGGGGCATATGCCTTATCAAAATGGGCAGTCGAGGGTATGAGCGATATTTGGACGCAAGAAACCCAAAAAACCACCGCATTACGCTTTAACTGTATCAACCCAGGGGCGACCCGCACCCAAATGCGTGCCGCTGCCTACCCAAGCGAAAATCCTAATACACTTGCCATACCAGAGGACTTGATGAATGGGTATGTGGCATTGATGACTGACGAAGCGGCAGGCGTAAAAGGTCAAGTGATTGATTTACAACCCAAAAGCTAACTTGAAAACTGGCTATTTTCCCCCATTTTGAAGGTTTAAATTGATAAAAATTAAGGGGAAATGATGGCAGGTGGATGGGCAGCCGATGGGGCAGAACACGAACAAATTGAAGCGACCATTAACGATGCGATTGCCTTTGCCCAAAGGCATTTACCACAAGGCAAAACATTGGCAGACAGTGCCGAATTTTGTGAAGAGTGCGATGCTCCAATTCCGTTAGCTCGTCGCCAAGCCATGCTCGGCGTGCAGTATTGTGTCAATTGTCAAAGTAAGCTAGAAAGTGAGCAAAAAAAAGTTGAATTATTCAATCGCCGAGGCAGTAAAGACAGCCAATTACGCTAACCGTAAACGTTACATTTGCGTGTTTAAAAACGGAATACATGCCATAAGGGCATCACAATCTTGGTGTTGCTCTCGTTTTTTATAAAAATCTTCCACCATTCGGGCTTGTTGCTCGACCCCATACGCCAAAAATGGCTTGCCCTCTGTCAGTACGTAGCGGTATTTACGATTAAATAAGGCTTTGCGAAATACCGCTATGCCATGTTGTAACTGCCATACATGCGTCAGCTCATGAATGAGCCACGCTCGCAAAGTTAAGCTTTGGTCACTAAAATCGGCTATCCAGTCAGCCTTATGAAAATAAATCGTGCCATTGGGCGAGACCGCATAATTTTTTAGCACCCACCATGCAGTTTTTAATTGGATGTGCGTGGTGTCAAGCGTGTCGCCAAACACGCTTTTTGCCATACGTATTTCGCCTTCGGTTAAATAACGGCTGCGTTGAGCGCAGAAAGCAAGTTTTAGCATAACGTAAGGTAATATAATATTGGCTAGTTTGAGCCATTTTGGCCGAAAGTCATCTGCTAAACTTTCACTAAAAAGTTTAGCACCCTTAAACGCATAATTGTGATACAGCAATTGTCATCTACCGTCACTATACTTACGTTTGGGGCATTTTTAGATAAAAATCAATGAGAGAATGATGTGAATTATAACAAGAATTTACGCCAAAAACTGTATGACAATCCGCTATATATTAGGCGGCGGCGTCAGTGGCGGGTTGTGGTTATGGCGTTGGCTGCTTTTATTTTTAATACCACAGAGTTTGTGCCTATTGCCTTATTGACGGATATCGGTAAAAGTTTTGCCATGTCGGTGGCATCGGTTGGAACCATGATAACGGTATATGCGTGGTTGGTGGCAGTATTGTCGTTGCCTGCCATGTTACTGACGGCAAGTATGCCACGCAAAAAATTGTTGTTAGGACTTTTTGGTCTATTTATTACTGGGCATGTTATATCCGTGTTGGCAAATAATTTTGCTGTTTTATTGGTCGGGCGGGCAATCATCGCACTGGCGCATGCCGTTTTTTGGTCGATTACTGCCAGCCTCGTGGTAAGGGTCGCCCCTCGTGACTGGCAGACAAAAGCTTTAGGATTATTGTCAATGGGAAGCGCATTGGCTACGGTACTAGGCTTGCCGTTAGGGCGGATAATTGGTCAAGTGCTCGGTTGGCGGATGACATTTGGAATCATTGGTTTTGCCGCTGCTTTGACCATGGGAATGCTTGGGTGGTTATTGCCAACACTCCCAAGTAAAAATGTTGGTTCTTTGGCAAGTTTACCCAAGATTGGTAAAAATACCAAATTAGTGGGGATATATGGATTAACCGTGCTATGTGTGACAGCACATTTTACCGCTTACAGCTATGTTGAGCCATTGGTATTACAGATTAACCAATTTAGCAAAAGTTTTGCAACTTTCATACTGCTTATCTTTGGGCTGGCGGGATGTGTTGCAAGTTGGGGATTTGGTCGTTATTATGAAACGTATCCCAAGCCGTTTTTATTAATGGCCATGATGGGGTTGTGTTTGGTATTGGCAAGCCTCATGATTATAACAGGCTCGCACGTACTCTGGTTAGGGGCAGCATTCATTTGGGGCGGTTGTATAACAGCCATCAGCCTAGCGCTACAATTTAACGTATTAAAACTTGCACCAGATGCCACCGATGTGGCAATGTCGATTTTCTCTGGGATTTATAATGTGGGTATCGGGGGCGGTGCCTTGGTGGGTGGATTAGTCATTACCAGTCTTGGTCTGGCAATGGTAAGCCAAGTGGGCGCATTGATTGCCCTCTTAGCCATGTTGATTTGGCTCGGTCTATTTGGCAGAAAAAAACCAATCAGTTAACGCGTTTTTAGTTGATTTTTTAGTTGATAAGGTGACGTGGGCAACACTGTCAAGGCTGACAACGTTACTATCACAACATCCCCTCAATCGGTAAATGCGATAACATCCACACCACCGTGCGTTGCCAAGGCTTGGTATTTGGCTCTTCAGTGTAGGTGACGGGTTAACCGTCCTCAAGGGTTTGCTATTGCAATTTGCCATTATTGAGCGAAACGGCGTAGCTGGTGGTGGCAAGCGATTTTTCTAGGTCGGTGGCGATTTTGCTTGCTAGATCGGGACTGTGAATGGTCACGCCCATTTCGGTATTAAGGCTTGCCGAGCGGGGGTCAAAGTTAAACGAGCCGATAAAAATACGCTCGCCATCGCTTTCAAAGGTCTTGGCGTGTAGGCTAGTCGAGGAACTGCCTGTCAGATACGAATCTCGAAGGGTACCACCACTGGCACTATTACTGGCATTGGGCTTAAGCTCATAGAGTTTGACCCCGCCTTTGAGCAGTTGTTCACGGTATTTGGCATAACCAGAATGCACCACTTTGACATCGGTGGCACTCATCGCATTGGTCAAGATTTTGACATCCACGCCTTATTTAGCAAGGTTGATAAAATAGTCGCTGCCGCCTTGTTTTGGCACGAAATATGCCGAGACAAGGTGCATTTCTTTTTGGGTTTTGCCAAGGCTGTCGATGATTTGTTGCATGTTTTGGCTGTCTTCACCGCCCAATTTTTCGGGATCATCGGTCAAAAATTCGGTGGTCGCCCAATATAGTGGCAAGCGTTGCTGTTTGATTTGATTAACAAAATCGAGGGCGACAATGCGTTTGAGGTATGCATCTTTCATTTTTAGCACGGGGTCGAGGTTGTCGCTGGCAGGCTTGTCGGTTTTTTGAGTTTTTGGAATAAACACTTGATTTAATGTCGATGGCTCGGGTTTTGCCACCAAGTCGGTTATCGGATAAGACAGCTTAAAATTCCAATAATCATCAAAGGTTTGCGAGATTGTTGGCACGATATTACCGACCATCATCACATCAAGGTCAGAAAAAACCGTGTCTTGGTCAAGTGAAAAATACTCATCACCGATGTTGCGTCCGCCTGTGATGGTGATTTGGCTGTCGGCGGTGATGGATTTGTTGTGCATACGGCGGTTAAGGCGGTCAAAATCGCCGACAAAGCCTAGCCACCGCCACGAGCGATATTTATTCGGGTTCATTAGGCGGACTTCGATATTCGGCTCTTGGTCAAGTAGCCACAACGTGGGGTCAAGCCCTCGGGTGTTATTATCGTCTATTAACATCCGTACCCGCACGCCCCGTTTGGCGGCATCTTTAACCGCTTGAAACATCAAATTGCCTGTGATGTCATTGTTCCAAATATAGTATTGTAGGTCTAAGGTCTTTTCAGCCGTACTAATCAATAGCATACGGGCGGCAAACGCATCCATGCCGTTATTAAGTGGATAAATGCCTGTCTTTTTAGGGTTGGCTTTGACCAAGTCAGCAATGCCATTGGCAAGGCTTTGGCTGTTAAACTGGGTAAAGCGAGAAGACGGCTCATTGGGCGGCAAGTCAGTTGCTACTTGTGGGTGGTTGGATTGATTGACGATGGCAGTCTGGTAAGTGCTAGGTTTGGCCGTATTGGTCGGCAATCTGCCCCACCAAGCGATAAAAAACAGCACCGCCATACACAACAAAAACAGCGTGGCTAAAAATTTAAGTCGACGTTTAAATAAAGGGCGTAAGGTCATCATCAGCGATACTGCCTTATCTTATTGAAATAGTTCAGTTGTTGAAGCCATCGTTAATCGGTTTTTGGCAAAAATTTAATGACGTAAGGCATTTATCGCTTGGGTGGTAACCGTGATCCCACTTTTTAGTACCACCAATGCCACACATAAACTGGCAAGCGGGTCTGCCCATTGCCAGCCAAATAGCCACAAACAAAGACTTGCCACAATTGCCGCAACTGATCCCAAAATATCGGCTAACACATGCGCATAGGCGGCTTTCATATTAAGACTATCGTGCTCGCCCCCTTTCATTCCAGTGTGCATAATCTTCATCACAATCACATTCACGACCAAACCTAGCACCGCAATAGCAAGCACACCCTTAGTCATCATAGGCTGAGGCGTGCTAAAACGTTGTAGCGCTTCATACACTATCAGCCCTGCAATCACCACAAGGCTTAAACCATTGAGTAGGGCAAAATTTAGTTCAACTTTTTTACCCAATTGGTCGGCATGATGATGCCCATACCACACCGCAAAGCCAGCCAACGCAAGTGATAAACTATCATTGAACATATGCCCTGCATCGGCTAACAATGCCAAACTACCAAATAATTTGCCGCTTATCGCTTCGACCAGCATAAAACCTGTGATGATAAAAAAACTCAGCCATAACACCCGCTGATTGGTGGGGATATGGCTGTGTTCATGGGTGTGATCATGGTTATGTGGATGGTCATGCGAATGGTCGTGCGGATGGTCGTACATGGGTGCCTCGCCTCGGTGTAAAAATAACAAAACTAGTCTATGATACCGCCAACGTATCGATTAAGGCATGTTTTAAGTTTTCCAGTTTTTCTTCAGTCAATGGCTTATCACTCTGGTCGCTGATAAAAAACATGTCTTCGGCTCGCTCACCAAGCGTGGTAATCCGTGCAAAATGCACCTCAATGTCATGTTGCAAAAATACTTGTCCTACCCGCGCTAATAATGCAGGTCGGTCAAGGGTTTCTAGCATCATCATGTGCTGATTGGTAACGGTGTTCAACTCAAATTTTACTTTGGTTGGTACCTCAAAGTGTTTAAGCTCTCTAGGCAGCCGTTTTTGTGTCACAATCGGCAGTGATGGGTTGTTAAACGCTTTAGTTAGACGATATATCAACTCAGCTTGGCGTTCTAAGTCAGACAATAACGTGCCATGTCGGTCAAGTATCACATACGAATCCAGGGCAAAATCCCGAGTGGCCGTAATTACCCGAGCATCCAACACATCCAAGTCCATCTGGTCAAACACCGCCATCGTCACTGCAAACAAATTGGCTTGGTCTTTGGTATAAATAAAAATCTGCACCGCATCTAAGGCCAGCTCTCGGTGTTCTCGCAGTACGATTAAAGGCTGTTCAGCTTGATCAGTCTGCTGTTGGTGTTGCATAATGGCCTGCGAATGCCAAACGATATCGCTTGGCACCTCGCGCAAAAAATACTCATCGCCCAATTCTTGCCAAAGTTTTTCGATACTGGCAAGATTGGGGTCATTGGCGAGCAGTTGTCTTGTCACCTGTTTATTATTGGCTATCATGTCTTGGCGATTAGCGGGAGCATCAATATCTGCGCGCAAAATCCGCCGCGTTTGGGTATAAAGCTGACGCATCAAGGTCGCTCGCCAGCTATTCCATAGCTGGGGATTGGTGGCATTCATATCAGCCACGGTCAATACATACAGATGATTGAGATACGTTACATTGCCCACGTTTTCGGCAAAAGCGCTGACAACTTCAGGGTCTGAGATGTCCTTTTTCTGGGCAGTCAGCGACATCAATAAATGCTGCTCGACCAGCCATCCGACCAGATTGGCGTCTGCTTGACTAAGACCGTGGTCAAGGCAAAACTCAATGGCATCTTGCGAGCCAAGCTCACTGTGGTCGCCACCTCGCCCTTTGGCAATATCGTGAAAAATTGCTGCAATTACCAAGATTTCTTTACGATCAATACGCCGATATAATTCACTAACCAAAGGATAAATTGTTTGGTACTGATCGTCAGTAAAACGGTGCAGCATCCGAATTAACATCAAAATATGGGCATCCACCGTGTAGCGATGGAACAAATCATATTGCATAAGCCCTGTCACTTGCCCAAACGCAGGCAGATAACGACCCAATACGCCATACCGCTTCATCATGCGCAGTCGCCAAAATAGCCAATTTTGCTCTTTGAGGTTATCCATAAATAACTTGCGGTTGGTGGGTGACTGGTGAAAAGATTCATCAATCCCCCAAGCGGCAATGATAAGTAAGCGCAAAGTACGGGTACGAATATATTTGATATTTTTTTGACCCATTAACAAAAACAGCTCCAAAATCGCTTCGGGATGCTGGGCAAATACCTTGGTATGGGTGACGGCAATTTTATCCCCCACGCATTTAAATCGCTCATTGAGCATTTTTTGAGGTGGACGTTGATCGGGCGGCAGTTGAGCCTCAATCAATGTCTCATAACAATGTTGGGCGAGCATCTCAGCCAATGCGGCATTCGACATGGCAAAACGGTAATAATCACGCATAAACCGTTCGACCGCCGCATTGGGATGGTCGCCATCTTGGAAATGATAGCCCATACGCTCGGCAATACTGCGCTGATAATCAAACAATAAACGGTTTTCATTGCGATTGGTCAAGCGATGCAAATGATGGCGGATATGCCACAAAAAATTCTCTGCAGCGATAAATGCTTGATACTCGCGTTCGGTGATAAACTCATGCTGTACCAAACCCAACAAATCAACTACCCGAAAATACCGTTTCCCAATCCAGCCGATCGTGTGAATATCGCGCAGTCCACCAGGGGCGTTTTTGATATCAGGCTCAAGGTTATACTCGGTTGCATTGTGTTTGAGATAGCGTTGTTTGGCCTCTTGCATTTTGGCATCATAAAAGGCCTTGGCGGTCCAACTATCATCCAAAATTTTTCTTGGCATACCCATTAAACGATCATTACCGACCAAATAACGGGCTTCAAGTAAGCTGGTCGCTACTGTAATATCTGCTTGGCTGGCGGTAAAACAGTCATCGATAGAACGCACCGCGATCGCAGGCTCAATACCGATATCCCAAAGCTGTGACAACAAAGGCGAAATGGTTTGCTGCAACGTGTCATCAAGCTCGGTAGGACTTAATAACAAAATATCCACGTCCGATTTTGGGTGCAACTCACCACGCCCATAACCACCTGTGGCAAACAGAGCTAACGCGGTGTCATCGAGGTTAAAATGATAAAATAAGGCGATCAAAATCGTATCCAGGGCAAGGCTACGAGCCATCACGATCTCTCGAATCGGCGTACCCGATGCCAAGTCACTGTCCCATTGCTGCTCAAGGGTCGCAAGCCAAGTTGATATACCCAAATTGGCGGATTGATCAAACGTCAGTTGAGGCAAAATAGCTACTTGGTCGGATAGCGGGGAGATCGATGACATGGGCAAGGCTGTCCTTAACGAGAACCGTGATATTTAAAAATTTAGTATGGCAAAAACAGGGATAAAAATCTATCCTAAAAGCGCGCTAAGAACACGATGATAACAATCAGCCAATAAAACAATCGACTATTTAGGTTACTATTTAGTTTATCAAGTTAGTTTATCAAGAGGCTATTATGGCTTTTGGCGAAACGCATGGGTCAGATGGTCTGCGACAAACTGCACAGTTTCAGCCGATTGTTCGCTGGCAGTTTGACGTAGCAGTTTTGAAGGGGCGTGGGTAAGGGTTTGGGTAAGTTTATGCACCAGTTCGGTCAACACCCCCTCGGCTTGCTGACCGTCGGCTAACTGCTGAAGTGACTGTTGCAATAACAGATCGGCATGACTTTTGGCTTGCTCTCGATAAATTTGAATATCATGACCCACTTGATGTACCAAATATTTTCGTTCAATCGCCACCACCAATTGACTGACCATCAATTCCGCTTCGACCGCAGCTTGGCGGCGTTGTTCGATATTGCCCGCAATCACATGTTGTAAATCATCAATCGAGTACAAATACACATCGTCAAGCCCGCCCACGCTTGGCTCGATATCTCTGGGTACTGCCAAATCTATCATAAGCATGGGTTTGTGGCGGCGTTGTTTTAATGCCTGTTTGGTCATGTTTTTATCAATCAAGCTATACAAACTACCGCTACAGCTGGTGACAATATCGGCTTGTGGTAATACTTGTGGCAACGCGTCAAGCGATACGATACGCACGTTTGGGGCGGTTTTTAGCTGGGATAACTCATTGGCAAGGCGTTCGGCACGCTCACAGCTACGGTTAGCAATAATGATATTGGCAACCCCAAGTCCTGCAATATTGGTAGCGACAAGGCGGTTCATCTCCCCTGCGGCGACCACCAATAGCGTGCTATTTTGTGGCTTATCAAAAATTTGGGTAATGAGTTTAACCGCCGCAAAGCCAAGCGATACCGCTTGTGAGCCGACTTGGGTATCGCTACGCACTTGTTTGGCAGCGGCAAATACTTGCTGAATGATCCAGTCAAGTTTATTAGACACACAGGATTGCTCTTTGGCATAACTGACAGCTTGTTTAATCTGCCCCAAAATCTGTGGTTCGCCCAGAATCATCGAATCAAGCCCTGCCGCCACTCGTACCCAATGGGTCAACGCATGGTTATCTTCATAAACGTACAGATACGGCTGCAATTTTGACAAATCCAGCTGCTTAAAGCTTGCTAACCAGGTCATCATATTGTGGCTATGCTGTGCCAAACTTGTAGACTGTTGCGCGGTTTCGGTGGGCAGATTATCGGGGGCGAGGGTATAAAGCTCGGTGCGGTTACAAGTAGAGACAATCACCGCCCCTTGGGTCAAAAGTCGAAGCTGTGATAACGCCACAGGCAAATCATCTGCCCCAAATGCCAATTGCTCACGCAACGCCACAGGGGCAGTTTTATGATTTAAGCCAATGACTAAAAGCTGCATAAACGCTCGTTACCTAACTGTTTTAAACTGACAATTTTAAAAAATATCAACCCACTAAAGAAGACCAATACCCAATGGTTTGGCATAGTTTCATGGGGGCAACTATTAAAAAAATGAGCGATTAGCCCTGCAAAGCCACGCCGTCACCCTCACTAAAATTTACCCAATATACCAAATGACAAAATGGCTATTATACCACTTGTTAAGTAGAAATAAAAAACCCATGCGAGTGAAAAACAGCGTCTGACACCTCACCCGTTGTTACACCCATCACCAATTTACCACGTTTAACAGTCTTTCTATATTGTTTTGCCTCATTTCCCGCTATAATCGTTAAATTTAACCCAAACATGGGCAACGTCGTCACAGGCTACATGCATCGCTTATGTCAAAAAAATACTGGTTCCGCTTATCTGATTGTGCAAAGCCTAGTGGGTTTAAGATGCGTTATCATTTGTCGTTGCCAAGCTTTTGCCGTGAGCAGTGGTGCACTGGTTTTTTGTTGTTGACATTGTCCCATGCCAGTTGGGCAGATTTGACTATCCAACAGACTAACCAAGCATTTCGTCCAACCGATAAATTGACGCAAAACTTGCTGTCCAATGTGCAGCAGCCGAGTTTATTTGCGGTTTTACAAGCTGAGTTTACGGCCGATAGAGGCAACATTGCGCAAGCATTGGCAATTTATAAACAACAGTCACAACTCGATGATTCTGCCCCCGTGTTTGAGCGAGCGTTGGGACTGTCACTGCAATATGAACCTGTTGAGGATTCGTTGGCGTTTGCCAATGCGTGGCAACAAAATAACCCTGCCCATATTCCTGCCTTATTTTATGTCACCCATTTGGCTCTTAAAGCGCACCAATACGAGCTTGCCAGTCAAAAACTTAGTCAAATTCTTGAATATGATGCCAATGCAGATTTAAGTCAAATTTTATTGGGTATTTACCCACCAGACCCTACCGACCAAGCCGAACTTTTAGCGACGTTACAAAACATTGATACCAAAAACAATCCTTCGTTATTGGTGCTTAAAGCAGGGCTATTGTTGCAGTCTAATCAGCCCAAACCTGCCTTGATTGAAATCAATAAAGTACTCAAAAAATACCCCAAAATGCCTGCATTTTTGACCTTAAAAGCCGATATTTTGCAAGCCTTAGCCAACACTAGCGGTAAAGACAGCGACAAAAACGCCGTACAAAATTTTTTACGCCAAGCCCGCAGTACCCTACCTGATAACAAAAGTTTATTTTTATACCAAACTCGGTATTTATTGAAAAATGGTAAATCTGCCGAAGCATGGCAACAACTTAACGCGCCCAAAAATGCCGAATTTTTGGCAGATGAGGAAATCAAGTTATTGGCAGGCTTGATAGGGATTGATATTGAACGCTATACCGATGCCGATGCGTTATTAGTACAGTTGACCCAAAATCCCAATTATAAAGATCAAGCCAATTATTACTTGGCAATTAGTAGTGAACGCCAACTGCGCACTGAAGATGCCATCCGCTATTATGGCAATGTGATGCAGCCTAGCCTTGTGCTTCAAGCTCGCAAAAAACAAGTGGCGCTTTTAACCAGCCAAGGTCGCTATGGTGAGGCGATTAACAGCGTAGAGAAATTACGCACAGATTTTGATGAATTTGTACCACAAAGCTATATCATGCAAGCCAGTATCCTGCAAAAAGCAGGTAATAACGCCCAAGCGTTGGCAGTATTGAACGGCGCCCAAAACAGCTTACCCGATAATACCGATATTTTATTTGCCAAAGTGCTATTACTGCCCGATGAGGATAACGAAGGCAAACTACAACTGCTCACAGAACTGCGACAACTTGCCCCTAATAACATTGACTATCAGCTAGAGTACGCCCAAACCTTGGTTAATCTTCGTCAAAATAGTGATGATGTGAGCGCCATGCTCATGCCACTCATCAATGACAAAGAAGTGGGATTAAGGGCACGGCAGATTTTATCCCAACAAGCGTTGCACCAAAAAAATAATCAACAAGTGATTAGCTTGTTAGAAGACAATTTTGATATCGTGCCCGATACGATTAGTGGCTTATTATTGCGGCAAGCCTATAGCAACCTGAGCAATACCCAACAAGTCACCCGTATTGATGGTATCTTAAAAAATGAATTGCATTATGATGTGACCGCGTTAGCACCTATTCCGACCGCCTCAAACGTTCAACCATCAGCAAAGATAAACCCCTAATTTAACCTGTTTGTTCATCCACAAATCGTATAGATGTCGGAGATATCATGTTCAAAACAAGCTTGCAACAATCTACCCATGTTTTTACCCAGCGGATGGCAACCTTTGCCCCAGTCATATTCATGACATTAGTGGCATTAACAGGCTGTCAAACCGTCCACACGCCAACCGTCATGCCTAAAGTTACTACCATCGCGGCACCTATCCCAACGCCCACTAATCCAGTGATTGCTGCCACACAAGCGGTGTTGCCTGCACCTACCATCATTCAATCCTTTGAAATCAATGGCAAAATCGGTATCACCACACCCCAGCAAGCGGGCAGTGCGTTTTATACCTGGGGTCAAAATGGCAACAGCTTTGCCATCAATCTAGCGGGGGCGTTAAACGCAGGGCAAACGGATATCAGCTATAATGGGCAAACAGCGACCTTAACCAATGACAAAGGCACGCTGACGGCGGATAATCCCGAAGAATTGCTATTTAAAGCGACCCAGTGGCAAGCCCCCATTTCACAGTTACCCTATTGGATTATGGGGCAAGCCGCACCCAGTGATACAGGCAACCAAACCGACGCTCAAAAGCGTCTAGCCACTGCCAACAACGGCGATTGGGTCGCCCAATTTGCTTATGCCAGTGATAAAGACCGCTTACCAAACCGTATCACCATGCGGCACCCGCAAGGGTATAAAGTGGTCATGACCATTAATCATTTAAAGTCAGGGATTCTAAAGTAACTGATTCTAAACTAAGTGATTCAATAGTTAGCTAGCCAAATTGGCGTTTGATAAAACTGACCGTTTCATCTTTGGCTTTTTTGACCGCCAATTTGCGATTGTGACCGATTAGTAGTTTGAGTTGCCACAATTTTTCTTGATACACGGTGGTTGCAGGCGTGTGATACATAGCATTGACAATGCGTTTTGCTGCCAGTACCGCATCGGGTGAGCGCGTGGCAATCTCTGCCACAAGCGCTTTGGCATCATTCATCGGCGTATCGCTCATAGATGATACTACCCCATAATCAAAGGCTTGCTGACCATCAAACAAACGCGCCGTCATCGCCAATTGTTTCACCACATCGGGCTTTAACTGTCCAAAAGCGGTTTGGGTCAAGCCCATATCCGCCACCAAACCCCATTTACTTTCCATAATCGCAAACTGACAATCGGGGGTGGCAAAGCGAAAATCAGTCGCCAATGCCAACTGTAATCCCGCACCCAAACAATGTCCATGTAGCACGCTAATAACCGGCATCGGTAGTGCCCGCCATACCAAACAGACTTGCTGAAACTTACTTTGCCACGGTTTAACCAGTTCCCATGCCACATTTTTAAGGTTTTTAGGATTGTTTAAATCGCCCAAATCAATGCCTGTACAAAAACTTTTGCCGTCACCTGCCAATATCACCGCCCGCACATCTGTCCATGTTGATAAACTCTTTGCCAAGGTAATCAATTTATCCATCATCCTAAAGCTTAACGCATTGCGTTTATCGGATCGGGTTAGCCATACTACCAAGCTGTCATGCTCAGTAAGCTCGACCCGAACCTCTGGCGATAGCGATTGGTTAACCTGTTGGATACGCTCGTCCAGTGAGGAAAGCGGGGCATCAGAACATAAATGTGTGGGTAAAAATTGCTGAATTGCAGAAAGCGCTGCCATAACCAGTCCTTAATTAAAACATATGATGACGAGCAATGTACTGTGTCTGTCAATTTTTTGCAAACCCTAAATAAGGCTGCGTGTTCGATTGAGGGTTTATGTTTGGTGTTTTTTAATCGGGAGGACTCTGTGTTTCGACAGTTGGGCAGCTTTCTAACGCCTAAACCGCTAAAGCTCAATTGGGGGTGATTTTTTGTCGTGTGTAGAGGAAGATATCATGACAATTCAATGAAGCACCCATAAAAAAGGGTGCTTATCACACCCTTTTAAACCAGTTTAATCTAGTAACAACAATAAAATTATTGCACGCGTTGTAGGCTAAAGCCCAATTTTTCCACCACATCGGCTTTATCAAACGGGGCAAGCGTGGCTCGTACTGCAGGTTTATCTTTTAGATAAGTTGCAGTTACTCGCTGTAAATCCGCTAACGTCACCGCCAAAATCTTGGCGCGTATCGCTTGTTGCCAAGCTTTACCCCGCCCGTGTAAATCGGCAAATAAAGCTTTCACCGCTTCACCCGCGGGACTGGCTGGCTTGTCCATACCCGCCATAATGCCCAAAATCGCCTCTTCAATCCACGCATCGGTTTTTTCGCTTTGCTTTTGCTCCAGTAGCCAATCGATACTACCCAAAAAGTCGGTAAAGGTCGCCTCGCAGCGTGGGTCACGGTAGCTGTAGAACTTAAAGGCACAGGCATTGGCATCATAACTTGCCCCGCCACCATACGCCCCGCCCGTTTCTCGGATGGTGCGGTGCAGATAGTTGTTACGAAGTACGCCCGATAGCACCATCAAGGCAGCAGCGTCATCATGCTCAGCAGACACAGCGGGAAACGCCATCGCATTGTGGAAGACGTTGGTTTGGGCAAGCCATGCGATGTCACGGTTATCGGTGCTGAGGGTTTCATCGGCTAGGGTGTCGCTTGGTGGTGTGACATTTTCTGCCCAACTTTCGACAATGGCTTGTTTAAGTTTTGGCAAATCCGTACTTTCGGCGATGATTAACGCTTGTTTTGGCAAGGCTTTGATATGGTTATGCAAGGTGGTTAAACGCTCGCTAAGTGCCTGCCATTCGGTTTTGTCATTTTCTGCCTTACTCAAAAATGCGGTGAGTTCGTTTAACGCAGGCAGTCCGCCACGCACGTATTCAAGGCGGGCGACTTTGCTCATGTTACGGCTCGCCGTTTGCATCGCATACGCGTGTCCACTGCCTGCAAGGCGAGATTGCCAGCCGAGTTGTTTTTGGGTCAAAAGCTCTTCAATCCGCTCAAATTCGGTAAACACCGTGTCATTGAGTACCATTTTTAATAAGTCAATGGCTTCGAGTTTTCGGCTTAAGGCACGGGTCGCCACTACCAGATAACTGTCCATTTTTTCGGGGTTATCGGGCGAGGTGCGTTGGCTAATGCGTACCGTTACCCCGCTTGAATGACGAGCTTGCAGGGCTTGAAAACTGCGAGCGTCCATGTCCTTTGTTCCTACTTCGCTGATTAAGGTCAAATAGGTCGGCAGGTCGGGATGGTCGATAATCGCTTCATGCCCATCCCCCTTTTGTCCACTTAGCGGCATGATAATTTGATAATAGTACAAGCCATTTGTGCCTGCTTCGTACTCGTACATCACGCTGTCATGCCCGCTTAAGTTTACCGTTTCTTTTTTACCTGTTTTAAAGGCAATATCGGCAGGAATATCGGCAAGCCCGACTTTTGGCAACAAATCCACATCATCCAGCATGGCTTGGCGTTCGGCTAGGATTTTGGCATTGTCTAGCAGTTGTTGGCGTTTTTCATCGGTTAATTCTTGGGCGATTTTATCAAGTTTGGCTTGTTCTTTTTCTTGCTCAAGTTTGGCTTTATTGGCATCTGGCACAAGGGTGAGACGCACACGATGCGGATTTTCGAGCAAGTATTTACGGATTAAATCACCGATAAAGTTTGGATTTTTCACCTGTTCTTTCAGCCAGTTTAACTGCTCATCAATATCCCATACGCTCATCGGGTCGCCATCGTGAATGGCGGTGCTAAAGCCCTCGAGCATCAGATTTAAGCCATACGGCATACTGTCGCCACCGATATGGCGTTGGTCGATTTCGATTTGGTGCAAAATGGTTTCGATTTCGTCATCGCTAATCGGCTTATCCGCCACTTGTTTTAGCAAATCCAAAATCCCGTCTTCAATCGCTTGGGCGTGTTCGGGTTCTGAGCCACGCACCCCTGCGTAAAATACCATCTGATAATGGCTATCATCCAAGCCCAATAACGGCGTGGGGGCGGCGGCAAGCGGATGGCTGTCCAAATATGCCCGCAATGGTGAGCCTGCGTGTTCGACCAATACACCCTCAAGCAAGCGTAACGCCAGCCGTTGTTTGGCATCCAAAATCGACGGCAACAGCCACGCCAAGACAATGTGGGTTTGTTTGGGTTTGACGCTATCGACTTGGTAAGTGTCGGTGACTGCAATCGGCTCGGCAAGCGTGGTTTCGAGAACGGAAGTGTGTTTTTTACCTTGCCCAAAAGGCTTGCCTGTTTTATCCGCCACCGCTAACGCATCTTCATGAATACGGGCTTGGGTTTCGGCAACGGGGATATTGCCAAAACTCATCACCACCGCATTACTCGGATGATAGTGGCTTTGGTGAAATTCGACCAAATCAGCGTGGGTCAAGTCGGTAATCGCTGACGGCTCACCGCCCGAATTGTAATGATAGGTCGTAGTGGGGAACAGATGGCGAGCAAGCGTGTGATACAGTTGGTCAATCTCGCCACTCATCGCCCCTTTCATTTCGTTAAACACGATGCCTTTGTACTGAGGTTTGCCTTCCTCATCAAGCTCAACCCGAATGCCTTCTTGGGCAAAATCAAGCGGATTTAAGTTTGGGAAAAAGGTCGCATCCAAATACACCGACAGCAAGTTAAAATAATCTTGGCGGTTTTGCGTGGCAAAGGGATAGGCTGTCCAGTCAGCGGCGGTAAAGGCATTCATAAAGGTATTAAGCGAGCGTTTTATCATGCTAAAAAACGGGTCACGCACAGGGTATTTTGCCGAGCCACATAGGCTGGTATGCTCTAGGATATGAGCCTCGCCACGGTCGGTCATCGGCTGGGTGCGAAAGCCAATCATAAACGCGTTTTCATCGCTTGGGTGGGCAAGGTGATAATGGATTAAGCCGGTGTCTTTGTGTTCGGACACAAGGACGTCAAGCGATAAGGCAGGGATGGTGTCGTGTTTTAATAGGTTAAATGCAGGGTGTAACGTAAGGTCGGGTGTGGACATGGGGTTTCCTGTTTTTAATAATTTAACGTGTCAAATAAAAGGGGAAAGTATAGCAGTTTTGTCGGAATTGTTTTAGCTAAATGGGGATAGATGGGCTTTTGTCAAAGTGAAAGATGAATTATTTTTCTTGAGCAAAATTATAAGATAAATTTTCGCTTTTACAGTAAAATATTACCTAAGTTTTTAGAAAAAATAATATTAACTAGTTTATTCAAAATTACTTCAAAAATATTTTAGATGAAAGGAAAAACCAACATGGCAAAAATTCTTGGCATTGGCAACGCACTGCTTGACAGCGAATACTCACTGACCGAAACCCAACTTGCCCTAAGCGGACTTGCCAAAGGCAACATGACCCTTGCAAGCGAGCAAGAACAGGCTGGCCTTGATGATTATCTGTATGAGCAAAAAGTGGTCGCTACCAAACAAGCAAGCGGCGGCTCGGCAGCCAACAGCATTTTTGCTGCGGCAAGCCTCGGCTCAGACACCTTTTACGCTTGTAGAGTGGGTGATGATGCCAACGGGCAGTTTTATCTTGACGACCTTAGCAATGCAGGCGTCAAAACATCCAAGCAATCGATCGCCATTGGCGGCACGACAGGCACGTGTATGGTGCTTGTCACGCCAGAGGGCGAGCGTACTATGCAAACCCATTTGGGCACTTCGGCAGAAATCAGCGAAGCCGATATCGACTTTGCCCAAATGACCGATACCGATTTGCTATATATCGAAGGCTATCTTGCCATGACCCCCTCGGTACAGACAGCTATCAGCCAATTAAAAGACGTGGCAAAAAAAAACCAAACCAAAATAGCAGTCAGCTTCGCCGACCCTGCGGTGGTCAAATTTGGTCGTGAAGGCTTGGATGATATACTCGCTGGTGGGGTGGATGTGATTTTTTGCAACCGTGAAGAAGCATTATTATTTACTGATAAAAGCGATATCACCACCGCTGCCAAAGCCTTATTAGATAAATGCCAACTAGCCATCGTTACCAATGGCGCCATGGGTACATTAATAGCATTTCAAGAAGGGGCAATTGATGAAGAACACGATGACAATTTGGTGATGATAGATACCCCAACCATCGGCAATGTGGTCGATACCAACGGCGCGGGCGATAACTTTGCTGGCACGTTTTTACATGCGTTATCGCAAGGCTATAACCTTAAAACTTGCGGCATGCTCGCCAGTGCGGTTGCCAGCCAAGTGATTCAGCAATACGGGGCAAGATTGCCTGCTGAGCAATACCAAACCATTGCAAAACAAGTCTTAGCAAATTTAGCATAATATTTATTGTCGATAGCAAAACAGCGGTTAAATAAATTTAACCGCTGTTTTTGACTAAAACGTTTACCAGTTATTGCACTTGCACAGGAATCACATTCGCGGTGTCTTTGACCACATTGCCTTCATCCAAATACACCAAACGTGGCTGATGGGTATCGGCTTCTTTTTCATCCATCTGCGCATACGCCGCGATAATCACCACATCGCCCAAATCTGCCATATGAGCGGCTGCCCCATTGAGCGAAATCATTTTTGAGCCTGCTTCGGCACGAATCGCATACGTGCGAAACCGCTTACCATTGTTGACATTATAAATATCGATTGATTCATTTTCACGGATACCTGCCATATCAAGCAACTCACTGTCGATACCGCACGAGCCTTCATAGTGTAATTCACAATGGGTCACGCGCGCACGGTGAAGTTTGGCTTTTAACATAGTAAGTTGCATAGTGATTCCTTTGGTTCATATAATGTTTTGAAATTTAAAGCAACAATCGTAAATGACTAATAACTGATTTGCTTAATTTAAACAAAATATAAGGTGAAAAACTTGGATTTCAATGTAAAAAAATAGATAAATAGAAGTTTTGGCTAAATTAACAAAAATTTCTATTAAAAAGACAAATTATTCGGGTAATTTAAAACTATTGATAACCTGTTGGGCTTTATGTATGTCGCTATTAACCAGTTCGGGTAATGTACGAATAGCAACATCGAGCATATTATCCAGTGCGATTTGTTCATCTGGGCTGGGTTTGCCAAGCACATAACCAGACACCAATGATTTATGCCCTGGATGACCAATCCCTAAACGTAGGCGATGAAAACCTGCCCCAATGTGGGGTACAATATCCCTAAGACCATTGTGTCCACCATGACCGCCGCCTGTTTTAAGCCGCATCCGTCCCACCTCAAGGTCGAGTTCGTCATGCGCAATAAGCAGTTCATCATTAGCGATATTATAAAAATTCATCATCGGCACGACCGAGTCACCCGATTTATTCATAAAGGTGTGAGGAAGTAATAGACGCACATCCACGCCATACACTTGACCTCGGCCGACCATACCATGAAATTTTTTATCTAAACTCAGGGTGATACTAAAATCTTGGGCAATTCGCTCCACAAACCAAAAGCCAGCATTATGCCGCGTGTGGGCATATTGCTGACCTGGGTTGCCAAGTCCGACAATCAGTTTGAGCTTAGCCATTCTGATTATCCAACTTAAGCGACTAAAAGCTGATAATTATTCATCATCAGATTTTGGTGCATCGTGAGTGTCATCTTGCGCTTGAAGTTTTTTGGCTTCCTCATCACCGGCAGGATCACGCGTACCAGCCGCTTCTTCATGTGCTTGTGGCTCGATTGGCTCTTCCGCTTCGACCGTTGGCGCTTGCATGGTTGCAACAGTACGGTTGAATGGTTCAGCTACTTCAAGTTCACGGATGGCAACGCCTTCTGGCAATTTGATATCTAGTAAGTGGATAGAATCGCCCACGTTCATACCAGACACATCAACTGTCAAGTATTCAGGGATTTTTGAAGGAATGGCTGTGATTTCAAGCTCGGTGGCATTCGATACAAAGATACCGCCCGCTTTATGGCCTGGTGCATCTTCCGCGCCTACATAGTGTACAGGTACCGTGATATGCATGGCTTGACCACGTACGATACGTTGGAAGTCAGCATGCATTGGGGTATTTTTAGCGGGGTGGCGTTGTAATGCTTTAATAACCACTTCTTCAGTGCCTTGACCTTCGACGTTGATGGTCAAAATATGAGAGAAGAAGCTTTCAGTTTCAAGCGATTTGATCAATTCGTTGTAACGGATAGCGATAGAGGCTGGCTCTTTGTCCGCACCGTAAACGATGGCTGGTACAAGGTTTTGTTTACGAAGGCGGCGGCTCGCACCTTTACCTTGTAACTCATCACCACGTACAACAGCGTTTAATTCAAAAGTTTGGTTACTCATGGGAGTTTCCTTGGGGTTAGGTTAGTGATTTTTTGCTAACTTGAATAAAAAATTAGTGAATAAATGACTAACTGATTGATAAAACGCATAAATTTGCGACCAATTTATGCAAAAACGCCATTTTTATAAAAAATGGCAAAAGTGATAAAACCACAGAATGAGCTAAAACTAAATAATATCGAACATCGCACTGAGCGATTCTTCATTATTAATGCGACGCAGCGCTTCAGCGAGCATCGGTGCAATCGTGACTTGACGAATTTTGCTACAGGCTTTAGCCGTATCAGAAAGTGGAATGGTATCTGTGACCACGATTTCATCCAAAAATGACTCACTGATGTTTTTAATGGCATTGCCCGATAAAACAGGGTGGGTGATATAGCCAACCACACGTCTTGCTCCACGCTCTTTAAGGGCGGCAGCCGCTTTACATAAAGTCCCTGCAGTATCCACCATATCATCAATAATGACACAATCACGCTCTTTGACATCGCCAATGATATGCATCACTTCTGATTCGTTGGCTTTGGCGCGGCGTTTATCGATAATCGCCATATCGGCATCGCCTAATTGTTTTGCCATCGCACGGGCACGCACCACACCACCAACATCGGGTGATACCACCATCAAATTGTCATAATTTTGTTCGCGCAAGTCTTTGAACAAAACAGGGGTACCATAAATATTATCGACAGGAATGTCAAAAAAGCCTTGAATTTGATCAGCGTGCAAATCGACAGTAACCATACGGTCAATACCAACAATATTGAGCATATCAGCCACCACTTTTGCCGAAATAGGCACACGAGCCGAGCGAGGGCGACGGTCTTGTCGCGCATATCCAAAGTACGGCATTACCGCGGTAATGCGACCTGCGCTTGAGCGACGTAAGGCATCCGCCATCACCATCACTTCCATTAAGTTATCATTGGTTGGATAGCAAGTCGGTTGCAAAATAAAAACGTCTTTACCACGCACATTTTCTTGGATTTCTACGGCAATTTCACCATCAGAAAACTTTGTCACATCGGCACGTCCAAGCGGGATATGCAGATGATTGGTCACATTTTTTGCCAATTCTGGGTGGGCATTGCCCGTAAAAATCGCCAAGTACGGCATAATACAGTCCTATCGATGTGTTACTTTAATATACCAGCAAATAAAAAAACTCATCAAAAACGTAACCGCCTTACGATGAGAATATGTATCAGTATATCAAAGTGATATGTAAAAAAAGATTTAGGAAAGAAAATGGCAGGGGTAGCTGGACTCGAACCAACGGATGCCAGGATCAAAACCTGGTGCCTTACCAACTTGGCGATACCCCTAAACTTTTTGAATAAAAACGGTGCGAACTATACCGATTTTAGGCGATTTTGTCAATGTTAAATGTCTTTAAAAGGGACATATTTTTTGACTAAAAGCATTTGGATGATTTAAACATTTTTAAGTGTTATCAATCAAACATGGCAGGGGTAGCTGGACTCGAACCAACGGATGCCAGGATCAAAACCTGGTGCCTTACCAACTTGGCGATACCCCTGTATTGGAAGCGATATTTTAACCAAAAAATACAAAAAAGCAAGCGTTATTTTTAACTTTCAGTAAATTTTTTAGCAACAAGTCCATTTATCTTCACGATAAAAAGTGCAACAGCGTATCTTGCTATCGCACTTAATGACACGGTATTCAATTAAGCCAAATTAGCCATTTACCAAAATGCTGTCAATCGGGGTGTAGTCAAAGCCCATCGCTTCGGCCACTGCTTGGTAAGTCACTTTGCCATCCACGGTGTTAATACCTTTTAACAAGGCTTTATCATCAAGGCAGGCTTGTTTATAGCCTTTGTCTGCCAATGCCAATGCATACGGCAAGGTGGCATTTGACAGTGCCATCGTTGAGGTGCGTGGCACAGCCCCTGGCATATTAGCGACCGCGTAGTGAATTACGCCATCGGTGACATATGTTGGGTCGTCGTGCGTGGTAATGCGGTCGGTGGTTTCAAAACAGCCACCTTGGTCAATGGCGATATCCACTACGACACTACCGTCTGCCATTGATGTTATCATCTCTTTACTAACAAGTTTTGGTGCTGCCGCCCCTGGAATCAATACTGCACCGATGACCAAGTCACTATTTTTGACCGCGTCAGCGATGTTCATCGGCGTTGACATCAAAGTATGAACGCTGTTACCAAACAGTTCTGATAGCTGTTTTAGACGTTTTGGGCTTAAGTCCAAAATGGTGACATCCGCCCCTAGTCCGATTGCCATTTTGGCAGCTTCTGTACCCGATACACCGCCGCCCACGATGGTGACTTTACCTTTTTGTACGCCGGGTACGCCGCCTAACAATATGCCTTTACCGCCATAAAATTTTTGTAAAAACTGTGCTCCAATTTGCACACTCATACGTCCAGCCACTTCACTCATCGGTGTAAGCAGAGGCAACGAGTTATCGGCTAATTGTACGGTTTCATAGGCGATGCCTGTGACTTTATTATCCACTAACGCTTGGGTATGCGAGCCTGCGGCGGCAAGGTGTAAATATGTAAATAAAGTCAAATTTGGTTTAAAATAGCCATATTCGCTTTCAAGCGGTTCTTTGACCTTAATCACCATGTCCACATCCCACGCCTCGGCCGCATTGTTGACGATGGTGGCACCCACATCCCTATATTCTTTGTCACTAAACTGTGAGCCCATGCCCGCATTGGTTTCGACTAGCACTTGGTGGCCATGGCTGGTTAGCGCGTGCACGCCACTTGGGGTCAAGCCAACACGATTTTCGTTATTTTTGATTTCTTTTGGAATACCGATTTTCATTGATTACTATCCTTGTGTGATTGTGTAAAAAGCTTTTCTTAGTTGATAAAGCTGATACAAAGCGGTTAAATGATCAGTAAAGATAAATGGCTGTATATACGTTAATCAGACGATTTAACCCGCAAAATAGGTATATACAATTCATGCTTAACTGTAGTTAACCTGAACTCGGGATAAGCAAAGCCCGACAAACTAAAAGAATTAAGCAATATC
>ERZ501012.9-NODE-9-length-94889-cov-32.998302_pt1 | contig 94889 bp, 76 predicted proteins | sample MGYA00248887_ERZ501012 | MGnify/ENA primary metagenome ERZ501012 (study PRJEB25958, sample SAMN03398566) | human skin metagenome | study: EMG produced TPA metagenomics assembly of the Human Skin Microbiome Metagenome (human skin metagenome) data set. | reverse complement strand
GTGGTGCCGTCAATGCTAATGGGGCTTGTGGTGCCAACTTTAACAACAGGTGCTAAACCTAACTGTGCACCACCTGCTACGGTGTTACTGGTGATATTGCTATCGCCTTTAACATTAATGGTGCTACCTAATTGGTAGTTGTTACTACCCGTTGTACCACCAAAATTAATACCTTTGGCAATATTCGTGGTATTTGTTGAAATATTCGCGGTATTGGTTGCAACGTTTTGATTGGTGGTATAAAGCTGGCCGCCATTGACCGCATCGGTACTGCCTGCGGCTATCGTGCCTGCTGCGACGTTGGTAATGGTATTGCCGCCGTTGTTAAGGCCTGCGCCTGTTAAGCTGACGTTTTTGGTGGGGTCGGTATTGGTGATGGTAACCCCTGTGTTGTTCACTTTGGTGTTGCCTGCCGTTACGGCATTGGCAGTAACACTATTAAAGTTGACATCATTGGCAGTCGAGTAAATAATTTGCCCATTGACGTCTTGTTTAACAACCAAATTTTTACCCGCCACCATATTGACGGTATCACCGGGATTAATCAATTCACTAGCCGTGCTAGTCCTATCTTTTGTACCACCATTGGCATTGGCACTCGAGGTCAGAGTAAACCCAGAGTTGTTAATCGCTGATGCAATATTGCTGGCATTAACAAGTTTTACGCCTTCAGTAGCGCTAGGTGTATTTACCATGCCACTGGCTGCGTTTGATAGGGTGGTAGTCGCTGGTGCTACTGCAGTTAATACACCATTAGAATTAACAATAGTGGTATTATCAATCGGTACATTATACTGAACTTTAGTAATACCATTAGCTTCAGTTGTAACCGTTGAAGTAGTGTTAGTACCGTTAACAAATTGTACACTTTCAGACGGTGTGACAACGCCTTGTATGGTGCCACTATTATCTTTTACATTAAACCCTTGGTTAACATAGCTATTTAGATTAGTTAGCCCAGCCCCTACATTAGTTGCAGTACTGCCGAACTGAGTGGTGCCATTACCTGTAGTGTTGGGTGTTGTTGTACCATACAAGACTTGGTAATTAGGTGCTAATAAAGTTCCATCTGTACCTACAGTTACCCCACCACCTAAGTTATTAGCGGTTGATTTTGCAAGATTACCAATTACCTTATTTGTGATATAAAGTTGGCTACCGTTGATCGCATCGGTAGAGGTGTCAGTAATCGCCCCAGGTGCCACGTTCTTGATTTGACGTTCAAACCTATACGAACCTACCGACACTTGGTCACCAGGCACAATGGCAGAACCACCAGCAAATCCGCCATAAGTAATGCCATTGAAGGCGGGTGAAGTTGCTGAAGTTACGCCTGTGGCATCCGTTGCAGTGCTAGATCCAGAACCTAAAGCAACCGCATTGTCTTTACTAGATACTGCCCCCACGCCGAATGCGACAGATCCAACGCCAGAGGCTGTGGAAGTAGTACCAACCGCAGTCGATAGACCGCCAGTTGCTTGAGATTGCACACCTATGCCTACCGCTGCTGTACCGACTTTTGTTCTGGGGTACTGGGTAGTCGTCGTAGTCGTATCTACCATGGGTTTACCAGTATAGTTTTTATAATCGGTAGCGATATTACCCGAATTAACAGCCCCGCCAGTGTAAGTACCATCACTATTCATTTTTGATGCTTGGTCTAGGTCATCACCACCAATAGCAACTGATGATGGACCGTTGATATCCATATTACTACCAATACCTACTGATTGAGTAGCGTATTGACTAGCAACTACATCATTACCCATTATAGCCATTTGTCCTACGCCGGTAGTCTGAGTCCCTGATTGGTTACCAATTTTGATGCGGCTACCAATAATAGTGTTCTCAAGTCCCGCTGTAGTCGTAGCATTAATTGAGTTGGCATTCCCGATAATAACGTTATTTGAAGCAGTACTCGCAGTATTGATTGTAGTAATAGTGTTTGAATTACTGCCACCAGCACTTTGAATTATATTAGCGCCAGAAGTTGCATCGGCTATTGCCGCCATCGCATTACCACTAATCAGCATCATGGCACTAGCAAGCGAGGTATATACGAAGTTTTTCGTAGTCGATGACGTAGTAGCAGCCACTTTACCCACCGCATGGCTGCCCTTTTTACCTTGCGCTTTGGCATATTCTGCAACCGCAACAAATGTACCAGTGGCTTTATTAAAAATGACTTTATAAATATGGTTCATATAGAGCTCCGTATTAAGATGACTTAACTAACTACGAATATGAAATTCTTACTTTGGTATAATCAAGGGATATTAAATAATTTATAGATCTACTCATACGATGAGCGAAGTAGATTTTTACAATAAAGATGGGTACAACCAGAGATAGAAAATGGGTGTTTAAGTTACAAATTTATAAACTTTTATGCGATATAGGGTATTTTAAACAACATTTCAATCAATAGAAATGATTTTTAAAAAGCTTTAGATAAACGGTATCAGTTAATTATCTAACTGAAGTAACGCACCGCTAATAGCCTTAAGCTGGGCAAAAGCCGACTGATTAGCAGAAATTAGTAACTTTGTACGCAAAGCGAAATGATTTAACTTGGTTTTGATTTTCAAACACTCAAGCTTAAACACCGCATACGTGGCTAAAAACATATGATTAAACCGAGCCCTTTGGCTATGAGCAGGCGACTTACCCAAATTGGCATTTTGCTTTAACGACTTATGATACACTTCAACCTGCCATCGTTTTTGATAGCCGTTGATGAATTTATCTTTGTCGCTTAGCTTTTGGGCTAATATACTTTCAAGTCTGATAAGATTTGGCATGGTCGAATTCATTGAAAAAATTACTATTATGCCTTGTTTTATCAGACTTTTTTGTTTTTTTGTCGTGTGCAAAGAATAAATTTATTGATTAATAGTTAGTATAAAGAATATCCTTAAGATACTAAGTATATAATTTTGTAATTTTATGTTAAAGTAAAAATATTATTACTGTACTGATACTTGATGCATTAATTTTGTAACAAATTTTATTTAATTACTATTTTTTTAATTATTTTATAAAGTTAAATGTGACTGCTATTTACATATATTGAAATAAAATTTAACAATAGAGAATTTATTTGTTAGTAAATGTATGAAAATTAAACCACCACCACATGATCGCCATGATCGGCAAATTTTTAATCAGCGGGGCGAAACGATGTGTTAAAAGCCCTATCACAGAATTATTGGGTAAAAGAATCACAATTAACACGCTATAGAGCACAACAGTAATGAATTGTGCGAGCCAAAGATAGATTGTGTGAGCCAAAGATAGGCAGCTTGCCGCAGTTTGGTCAAGATCAATATGCCATACAGCACATCAAGCAGGCTTGCCCCGCACCAAACAATCCGCTAAGGTTTCGGGTTAATATTTTACTTAGATTTATTCTGTGATTTCTGTTAAAACTGAAATTTAGGATTAAAATTTTTTAGGTTTTGGGTCGATTAAAGCCAATAAAACCACTTGCCATTGCCACTAAGCCTGATACTACGCCCATGCCGACAATCACCAAACTTATAGGTAAAAGTTGCGTACTATAACCCCCATCTAATTCACCCGTCCAAACGATAAAACCCAAAATAAAACTAATGGCCAACACAAATTGGATAATAAATAATTGGGCATAATTTGCAGTGTTGCTTTGGCGAAATATAACCCAAATTGCGGTTAAAAAGCTGGGCAAAATACCCACAAAAAACCAAACAATACCAAGTAACAACATCACGGTGATGTCCATAATTTTGGTATAAGCCAATACAAAAAAAGTGATAATAGCTGCGATAAAGCTAAAAATCACCCCACTAGCAAAGAATTTAATAAAAATCCAAAAATCACTTTTTTGCATAGCATTTCTCTTTTAGCAAAATTATTTTAAAAACTTCTTTTATTTTTTTCTGTTAATACTGAAATAATAAACCACAAAGTGACTGATAGGTTTTAATTTGCCAATTTTTTTGCCAACCATCACAAAAATTGGGTAAGATGGATCACCAAGGACACCTATATAAGGAAACCTATATAAGGAAACGTAGATGTTGGTTATAGTATATTTGAAGCGTATTTTTTGATAGCAAAGGGATGAAAGATGAGCGAACAACCAAATTTTCAAAAAGTCAGTTACCAAGTCGCCGATGGTGTGGCAACCATTACCCTAAATGACCCAGCCTCACTTAACGCCCTCGATAGCACCATGAAAAGTGAACTACTTCAAGCGTTAAGCCATGCCGAGTATGATAGGGCTGCCAAAGTGATTGTATTGACAGGAGCGGGCAAGGGCTTTAGCAGTGGTGGGGATATTCGAGAAATGCTCGGCAGTACCGACAGCCAAGAAGCCGTCTTAAAGATGTCGCACAGCCTAACCTCAGGCGTGGGCGAGATCAGCCGAAAACTGCGCAAAATCAGTAAACCTATCATTGCCCGTATCAATGGCGCGGCAGCAGGGGCAGGCATGAACATTGCCTTGGCATGTGATTTTCGGGTGGCAAGTGACAATGCCAAATTTTTGCAAGCCTTTATCAATATTGGGCTTGTACCCGATGCGGCAGGGATTTATCAGCTTACCCAATTGATTGGGGCTGCCAAAACCACCGAATTGGTTATGCTAGGCGAACAATTCGATGCCAAAAAAGCCCATGATATGGGGCTGGTAACTGCCGTTGTGCCGTTTGAGGAGCTTGACAGTGCCGTTAAAAAACTTACTGACCGTTTAACCCATTTACCAAGCCTTGCGCTAGCAGCCATCAAACAATCCATTAACCAAGTGGCGTACAATGGGCTTGATGCAGCGCTTGATAGTGAAGTGATGTACCAAATGCAGATGTCACTGACCGAGGACTTTAAAGAAGGGGTGTCAGCATTTATGCAAAAACGCCCTGCCAAATTCACAGGACGATAATTTTTGCTGATTTTGGGTGCTGGGGTGGTCGGTTGATAGGTTTAACGATGCTGTCATGAACGATAGTGCCCAAATTCATAACGAATTTTGTTGCCCCGAATCTCACCCACCAAGATTCGGTGTAAATTGGCGTGCAAATACTTTGCCCCCGTTCTAATAAAGCCGTCTTGTCTTAGCCGTCTGGGGTCAAAGCGAAAGGTTAACGGGAGCATACTATAACGAGCGATTTTCTTGGCACGGTTGACATAATCGCAGTCCTCACACAGCGTAATAGATTCATCAAAACCGCCGAGTTGCTCATGCACCGATTGACTTGAAAAAATGCATGCACCCACCGCCGTGGGTGAGAAAAACTGGCTGATAAATATCCCTGCATTAAACAGCTGATAACCCATAAAAAACCATGGCGGTAAGTTATCAGCATTCATATACACGCCTGCCACTTTTAGCGATTTTTTATCCAATAACGCACAGGCTTTTGCCAAAAAATCATTGTCAAGTCTGACGTCTGCATCCAAAAATAAAAGCCGTTCATAGTTGGCAAGCGTTGCCCCTGTGTTACGTCCGAGACTTACGCCACGTTTGCCCATATTATATACGGTTAAAGCAGGCAACTTATCACTAAAATGTTGGGCAAGCTGGCAGGTATCATCATCGCTATTGGAATCCACCACAATGACTTCAAACTGGCGGTAAGTTTGCTTTGTCAAATCGCCCAAAATATTGCCAATTCGTTCTGCTTCATTTAAGGTAATGACAATCACGCTGATTGGGATTGTGCTCATTGGTGTCATACGCCACTCACTACTTAGGATTTGCTTTATCATAAGGTAGCAATATGACGGTTTAGTGATGGCATTTAGGCAATTAAATCATTTTCCACGCCATGTCATTTTCATTCAGCCGTGCGTATCTGAGATCGGGATAAGCAGTCAAGTCCGCGTGTTTTAGATTATCTAGTGCCACAAGCAATGCCTCGTAATATGGCAGTAGCATGGCAAATTGGGCAGGTGAGGGGTGATTGATATTGAGCAGGCATTTATCCTCAAGCTTTTGGCTGGCCTTACGTAGTTGTGGTACGCCTGTATAACGGCTCGCCCCCAAAATACGATGGGCGATAGCGGCAAGCGTTTTACGGTCATAATTTTGCCAAGCTTGGGACAAATCCGCTTTTTCTTGGTCGATTGAGTCTAACAACATGACCAGCAGATTTACCGCCAAATCGGATTTGCCAGCCACACGGCTTAACGCATCTTGCCAATCAATCACAGGGTAACGGCTTAAGTCCAATTCAAACTTTTCTGCCTTGTCGAGTTTAGCGTTTTCGCCCTTAGCTTGATTGGTTTGGGTTTGGTAGTTTGGCTCAATATGAGGAGCATAACTTAACGACAGCGGATGTGAATTAGTATTCGTGTTATCCGCTTCGCTGTTAAAAGCAGATTTTTGAGCTAAGTTAGCGGATGGCAGACTTGATAGGTGAGCATTTTCACTGGTTTTACCCAGCCAACGCTGCAAAATTTGTAACAATTGGGATTGGTTAATCGGCTTACCGACATAATCATCAATGCCCGATGCCAACAGTTTTTCTCGTTCATCCGATAGGCTATGAGCGGTTAAAGCCACAATGGGGATGGGACTACGTTGTTGCTGTTGTTCGATATGGCGAATGCGGCTTGCCGCTTCACTGCCCGACATTTTGGGCATTTGAATGTCCATAAAGATCAAGTCAATGCTATTAGCCGCTGCAGGCTGGCTACTGATATAGTCAATGGCTTCAAAGCCGCTGTTGACACTTACCACCTCAATGCCAAGCTCGGCAAGCAATGCCTCAAGCACTAATAAGTTGGGTGGGTGGTCATCCACCGCCAGCACCCGAAAACCATGCCATTGGGGTAGGCTGGGCTCTGCGTATTTGACGCTTTCGCTGTCAAGCAGTTGATAAAGCTGGCGGCGATCGAGCGGTTGATATAGGGCATGGGCGTGATAGCGAGTGAGTAGGGCAGGGTCAAGGTTGATTTGATAACCAAAGAGTGCCAATTTGCCCGCATAATGCAGGCGTATTTGCTTAAGCAGTGAGATGGTATCTTCATTGGTATTGGTATCGGCGATAACCCAATCCCAGTGATTGCCCGTTTCTTTGAGCTGCTCAAGTAACCCTGCTAGGCTTTGTGTGATTTTTAGATCAATCGATAACTCTCGCAAGCTACCACGCAATACTTGCAAAGTGGCTGGATGGTCAATCCATACCAAAATGGATAAAGCGGTTTTGGTTTGGTGGGCATTGTTGAATTGTGTTGTGGCGTTGCTGGCTAACTGCGGCAACTGCCACATTGGCGTATGGGTGAGCAAGCGTTGCTGCTCGGTATCAGTCAAGTGCATGGGCAAGGTAAACCAAAAGGTAGTGCCTTTGAGTTTATTGGCAGGGGGATGGGATAAAAGCGGGGTGTTTTCGTCATTATGAATTTTATTATCATAAAAACCAATGGTGCCGCCCATTAAAAAAGTGAGCTGCTTTGAGATGACGAGTCCCAAACCTGTACCGCCATACTGCCGTGTGATGGAAGGATCGCCCTGCGAAAAGCTTTGAAACAACACTTTTTGGTGCTCAGGGTCGATACCTCGTCCTGTATCTTTAACACAAATATTGATAAAATCATCCACATCATCTAGCCCAACTCGCACCAACACCTCACCCTCATCGGTAAACTTGATGGCATTATTTACCAAATTGGTCAGTACTTGTTTGACGCGTAATGCATCACCCATCAGCTGACGGGGCACATCATCATAAAAAATTACCGCCACTCGCAAGCCTTTTTCGGCTGCCAACGGCGAGAGCATATCCACCACGTCATAGATAATGTCGTACAAATCAAACTCATGGCTATCAAGCACCAGCTTACCCGCTTCGATTTTGGAAAAGTCCAACACATCATTGACCAAGGCGAGCAGGTGAGCCGATGACTTGCGAATGGTCTGTACATACAAATCCTGCTCGGCAGACAGCCCGCCATGCCGTGACAATAAATTGATAAAACCATCAATACTATTGAGCGGGGTACGAAGCTCGTGGCTGATATTTGCCAAAAAAGCAGACTTGGTCTGACTTGCCGAAATTGCCGCATCCCGAGCGTTGCGAATTGAGATGTTTTGCATTTCCATCTCATCAAAAGCGAGGCGTAAATCATCCTCGGTTTGTTCGGCGTGATTTTTGAGCTCTTGAAAGCTGGTGTGTAGCCGCCGCAGCGTTTTGACCAAATCTTGTTGTAGCTGATTAATCTCACCGCTAGAAGTGATGGTCATTGGCTTGTATAAATTGTTGGCGTTGGTACGCTGCAAATGTAGGCGCATCTCATAAATTGGCGCAATCCAACGTCTGGCGTACACATTGATCGTCAGCAACAACAGCAAAATCGTCAAAAGTCCTGTAATCACCAACGCGATAATCACTTGATAGCGGGCGATTTGTAGTGGCTCATTGTCCACATTCACCAGCATCCACAATGCCACCGGCGTGACCTCGGACAGTGGCGTATTGGGACTGGATGTGGGGCTGGACGGGGGATTAGCAACGGTCATGGTTTGCTGATTGATAAATTGTAACCGCTTGCCAAATAACGTGGCTTGGCTATTGTCCAAAAACAGCTTATCTAGCACCCCTGGATTGGCAATTTCACTGACCGTATTTTGCCCAAACAGCCCTTTATTTAAGATTAATGTGTTGGATAATGTCGCTTGATTGGGGGCGTTGGCATTGCCAAGCTTGCTTTCGTTGGCGGCAAATACATTAGGCAGTTGTTGTTTTAATCCGGTGGTATCGCCAAAGCTAACCAGCACTTGCCCATAGTCATTGACAATGGCAAACCCCTCTAAATGCTTGTCATCCGTTACTTTTTGTAGCAGTGTTTTGACTTTGGCTTGCCGTTCAAGCAGTTGTTGGGGAGAGAGTGGGATCGTGGATTTTGTTCGGAATTGGGTTTGGCTTTGTACCACTTGGCGAATTAAGGTTTGGTTAATCGCCTCAAGGTCAGGTTGTAGTCCGTTTGCCACCAATTGATAGCGATTGATAAGATTGTCCGCCGTGGCTCGCTGGATGGTACGAGCCGCCCGACTGGTATCTTGCCACACCAACACCCCGCCCACCATCGCCAGCACACAAATGGGCAAAAACACCAACAAAATCAACTGCCCATACGCTGTCGAAAAGTTTAAACAAAAGTGCTTTGCCGCCATACTTTTTGTCCCATCAATCGCCATCCTTACCTTACCAAATCTCATTTTATAAGCTTGTGGTATAACATACAACTTGTCACCCACCTAAGTGGCAAATAAATTTTTACCACACAAGCCGCGGCTGATTTTTGTTAAAATAGCTGTAACTTTGCTAAAAATTTAGGAAAAAATATGGATAACAACCTGCATGTTACAAATCCCGCGATGGCTGCTCATAATACTGATTTTATTCATCAGACCGCTTTGTTAGCGGACTGTGTTGGGAAAACACCCTTGGTCAAACTTACCCGCTTTTCCCCCACCTCAGCCACGATTTTGGCAAAACTTGAAGGCAACAATCCGGCAGGCTCAGTCAAAGACCGCCCTGCCTTTAATATGATTGACCAAGCCGAAAAACGCGGACAAATCCAACCTGGCGATACTTTGATTGAAGCAACCAGTGGTAACACAGGCATTGCCCTAGCGATGGTCGCAGCGATGAAGGGCTATCACATGACACTACTGATGCCGAGTAACTCAACCCAAGAGCGAAAGGATGCCATGGCAGCGTATGGTGCAACGTTAATTGAAGTGCCCGAAGGGATGGAAATGGCGCGTGACCTAGCCTTGCAAATGCAGGCAGAAGGTCAAGGCGTGGTGCTTGATCAATTTAACAACCCTGATAATAAACAAGCCCACTATTTGACCACTGGTCCTGAAATCTGGGAGCAAACCGGCGGCAACATTACCCATTTTGTCAGTTCAATGGGAACCACTGGCACAATTATGGGGGTGGCAAAATTTTTAAAAGAACAAAATCCTGCCATCCAAATCATTGGGCTACAACCGGCGGAAAATGCCAATATCGCCGGCATTCGCCGCTGGCCGACAGCGTATTTACCCAAAATTTTTGACCCAAGCTTGGTTGATACCATCATGGATATTGACCAACACGATGCCGAGGTGTTTATGCGAAAATTGGCGCGAGAAGAAGGCGTATTTGCAGGCGTATCATCGGGCGGTGCGGCATGGGCGGCGTATCAAATTGCCAAAGATAACCCTGATGCGGTCATTGCTTTTATTGTATGTGATCGCGGGGATCGATATTTATCCACCGGACTATTTGGGGTCAAAGATGAATAAGCAACCACCCCCGATTTTGGTATTTGATATTGAGACCATCCCCGATGTCACCGCTGCCCAACGTCTCTACCCCGATATTACCGAACTTAGCGAAGCGGACGCACTAACCAAACTGATTGAATTACGCCAAGCCGAAGTGGGTAACCCGTTTTTGCCCTTGCCACTGCACAAAATCGTCTGTTTATCGGTGCTGTGGGTCGCTAATGGCAAAATGACCCTCAAAACCTTATCGCTAAATGAGCACAGTGAAAGCGAGATTTTACAGACCTTTTTTAAGTCGATTGACAAAAATCCGCAGTTGGTCAGTTGGAATGGCAAGGGCTTTGATATCCCTGTGATGACCTATCGGGCGCTGGCGCAGCGCCTGTCTGCCCCACGACTGTACAACGAACTTGGCGATATGAAATACAATAATTATGTCAATCGCTACCACGACCGTCACACCGATTTGATGCTAAAACTTGCCATGAGTAGCACCCTGCAAAAACTCGATGTGGTGGCGTCCGTGTGCGGATTTGCTGGCAAGCAAGACCTTGATGGCTACGATGTGGTGCCGATGGTGACGGCAGGCGAGTGGGACAAATTAGCGACATATTGCGAAAGTGATGTGCTCAACACATGGCTGATTTTTTTACGTTATCAAGCCTTAACGGGTAAAATGGCACCCGAGCAAGTACAGCAATGGGAAAAATACACCTATGACTATCTAAGCGAGCTAAAAAACCTAGATGATAGGGTACGACACGCCAATTTTTTAGCAGCTTGGCAATACCCAAACTCACAAAACTTGCCAATTTCACCAATCGTGGAACAACCTACGGATTAATTTTGGTTAATGACTAACCGTTTTAAATCCCTTGCTTATGGGTTACCAAGAAAAAATCGCCCATGCCAGTTGGGGTGTTAAAAACGAGGCAATTGATCTCGACGAGTTTTCATAGGTTTTATGAGTATTTTCTGCTATTATAAGCAAAAAATTGTGACCAGATGACGATAACTTTGCATAAATTAAGTGATATTGCTTTATTGCTTATTAACTTTGATACCCCTTGAATGTGTTTAGCAGGCTTGATGAGTTGTGCCAAAATTTTTACGCTGTAGCTGTGTATTGGGAATTTGTAGATTGCATATCGTCATAAAATCGCTCACTATATTTACCAGTTATCATTGATGATGTTATAGGATTGACCATGAGCAACAAAACCGCTCCTATCTTGGCAGCTATTGTCCTAGGTGCCGCCGCTTTAACCCCTGTGTTTGTCAAAAGTTTTGCCAGTAATCCCCAAGTTGCCCATATTGGTAGCCGCTTAGGTAGCTTAGGTAACAGTGGCTCAGGCACTATCACCGCCCAAAGCTCTGATAATGCCAAAGTCGGCTACAGTGTCGGCTATATGATGGGCACCAATATCAAAGAAAGCGCCAAAGACCTCAATTCAGCAGACATTACCCAAGGGCTCAATGATGGCTTTAGTGGCAAACAATCCGTACTGACCCGTGAGCAAATGGAAAAAGTAGTGATGGATTATCAAAAACGCCAAATTGACCAAATGATTCAAGGTAATCTTGCCAAAGGTCAAGCCTTCCTTGCTCAAAATGCCAAAAAACCAGGCGTGAAAACCACCGCGTCAGGCTTACAATATGAAGTGCTCAAAGAGGGCAACACCACCAAACCCAAAGCCACCGACATTGTGGCAGTACAATATGAAGGCAAGCTCATTGATGGGAAAGTCTTTGATAGTACTGCCCAACATGGCGGACAGCCTGCGGTCTTCCCACTTAATCAAGTCATTCCTGGCTGGACTGAAGGCCTACAGTTGATGGGGGAAGGGGCGAAATACCGTTTTTATGTGCCTGCCAACTTAGGTTATGGTGAGCAAGGCATGCCACAAGGCGGTATTGAGCCTAACAGTGTGTTAATTTTTGATGTTGAATTGGTCAAAGTCAATCCACCGGCTGATGCTGCACCTCAAGGTCAAAACCAAGCCGCAAATACTGATGTTCAAGCGCAATTACAGCAACCGCTCGAAAAAATGCAACAACAAGCCACTGCTTCGCAAGCGAAATAACGATGAGTGGCTTAATTAGGATATCCGCTATGTTCAAACGTGCTTTAACACTCGCCATTGCGAGCTTTGTTTTTGCCAATATCGCTATGGCAGCCACGCCTGCTATTAGTAAAGCGGTAGTGGCAGATTCGCTGTATATTCCCAAAACCACCCTCACCACCAATAGCGATGACATGAGCAAAGCGAGCTACAGCCTTGGCTATTTTATGGCAGATGGTAACAAAGAGAGCGTCGATGACCTCAAGCTTGACCCGTTTTTTCAAGGATTTCGGGATGCGTATCTAGCCAAAAACCCTGCAATAGATAAAGCTAGCATGCAGCAAGTGTTGCTTGACTATCAAAAACGCAAAGAAGCCGAATATGCCAAACAAATTGAGGCAGTCGCACAGCAAAACCTTGCCAAACAACAGGCCTTTTTAGCACAAAATGGTAAAAAAACAGGGGTAAAAACCACCGCTTCGGGCTTGCAATATGAAGTGCTAAAACAAGGTAACGGCAAACGCCCCAACGCCACAGACAAGGTCAAAGTGCATTATGAAGGCAAGCTGATGGATGGCACGATTTTTGATAGCTCTTACAAGCGTGGCGAACCGGTGGTTTTCCCGCTTGATCAAGTCATCAAAGGTTGGACAGAAGGCTTACAACTTATGAAAGAAGGCAGCAAATATCGTTTTTATGTGCCTGCCAGCCTTGGCTATGGCGAAGCGGGAAATGCCGATATCGAGCCAAATAGCTTGTTAATTTTTGATGTAGAATTGCTGGAAGTCAATCCAAAAGCGGATATTAAACAATAAATTAAAAACGCCTCTAATCATGGAGGCGTTTTTTATGTGGGGGCATGGTATAAAAGCTATAAAATTTTACGCAATACTTTGGATTTACGGCTGGTATCATACGCCGCATAGCGAGATTCAGGTAACGTCTCGGCGGGTACTTCTTCAAACCCTAACTCAACAAACCAATGCGTGGTGCGGGTAGTGAGTACAAACAACTCACTAATGCCCCGACTGCGGGCTTGTTGCTCCAAGAACGCCACCAAATCTGCCCCGCGACTGCCCTTACGGTAATTAGGGTGTACCGCCACACAAGCGACTTCCGCTGCGGTATCAGACAGCTGATACAAGGCAGCACAGCCCAGCACCATACCATCACGCTCAATTACACTAAAATTTTCGATGTCATTTTCTAGGCGTTCACGTGAACGGCGTACCAAAATGCCTTGTTCTTCAAGTGGCGTTAATAGCTCCATCAAGCCGACCACATCATCGATATCTGCGCGGCGGATTTCTTCATACGAATCATGGGAAATCAGCGTACCCGAGCCATCACGGGTGAATAGTTCCTCAAGTAAAGCCCCATCCTTGGCATATGAGATGATATGGGTGCGGTGAATATCATTGCGACACGCTTCGCTCGCTGCGACCAAAAATCTTGCCATTTCACTATCTTGTGGCTTATCTCGCAAGTAACGAGCCACCTCGTGCGGTATCATTTCTTTGAGTAATTGCCCTTTATCATTATAAATCCCGATATCGTGACCTAAGAAAATCAGTTTATCCGCTTTTAGGCTGATTGCCGCTTGTAGTGCCACATCTTCTGCCAATAAATTAAACACCTCGCCGGTGGCAGAGTAGCCCATTGAGCCCAAAATCACCACATGATCGTGAATCAGGTTGTTTCGAATCGCTTCAGCATCGATGGTACGCACTTCACCAGTAAATTGATAATCCACCCCATTTCGAATACCATACGGGCGAGCGGTGACAAAATTGCCCGATACTGCGTCAATACGGGAGCCATACATGGGCGAATTTGCCAAACCCATCGATAGCTGTGCTTCAATCTGTAAACGAATGGATCCCACGGCTTCAAGAATATACGGCATAGCTGCTTTGGGCGTGACACGCACATCATTGACCATTGGGGCATCGATATGATTTTCATCTAAATTTGCTTCAATTTGCGGCCTTGCGCCATGCACCAGCACCAGCTTGATGCCCAAGCTGTGCAGCAAGGCAAAATCATGAATCACATGACTAAAATTGGGATGATTGACCGCATCACCATTAAACATAATCACAAAATTCTTGCCACGATGGGTATTAATATACGGGGCAAAATTGCGAAACCAGTGCACATACATAGGCGTATCGCCAGCTTCTAGTGGTGCTGATTGGTCAGATGTGGCTGGGTTGGTGAGATCAAGGATAGCATGATAAGCGGGATTGTCTGATTGGCTATCGTTAGATGAAGTCGAATGGATTGAGTGGGTCATGGGCTACTTCATATTGATTGAATAAATGGTGACAAAAAATTAACCTTTAACAGGCATGACTAAAGCTATTAAATCGTTAGGGTTAAGCGATGAACAGCATTTCTAGCAAGTGATTACAATAGCAAATATTACTAAGTTTGACTAGGGTCTTAAAGGTATGTTGATGTTTGGTAAAAAATTCTCGAAACAGCTTAGTTAATAGTGAGATACCTCCCGAAGTTTGCTATGCTACCATCACCTATTTTTTGTTTAACCAAACAGCTAAAAAAAACGAACAAATTTTGGAGATTGTTATGCAGACTCGTTTTTCAACCTGCCATATGCTCGGCTATGGCATGGCTTTAACTATGTTAACCAGCTCAGCAATGGCAGTGCTACCCACGGTTGCGCTTGACCCAACCGACCCTATGAACCAAGCGGCGCAGCCAACTGCGACTTCTTTGTCGCCTTCCTCTAGCAGCTCAACCGCTTTGAGCAACCTAGCGACTGCAACCTTACCTATCACCCAAGCCAATCCTGCAGCAAGTCAAAGCCAAGTACAAAAGCTGCTATTGGCTTCGGTTGTGGCACGTGATGCGGCTGGCAATGAAGTGTTAAACCCCATTACCGCCCAAACTCGCTTAGCCTCGGGCAATGTGGTTGAATATCATGGCTATGTCATCAACCGCAGCCCAGACCGAGTGCGAAATCTTAAAGTGACGTTTAATTTACCTGCCAATACTGAATTAACAGGTCTGCCCGATATGAGCCCTACCCGTGCCTATGGCAGTGTGGATGGTACCAACTTCCAATATATGCCATTAAAAACCAACGTGGGTGGGGTGGTGCAAGATATTCCGATGAGCGCTTATAAGGCTGTGCAATGGGATGTACAAGGTTTGGGCTTAAATGAAGTTGCCGAAGTCAAATACCGTGTCCGTATTAAGTAATTTTACGACAGATAAAAAGCGAACTGGATGTTCGCTTTTTTAGTCTTAGTGGCTGTTGTTAGAATTGGATGTATTGGGATGAAATGATTTTTTTAAAATAATTGGTAATTATGCGATTAGATTAGGCGATTACTTTACTAAAACCACCCTACTCAACTAATCACTCGCATTTTTGGCGATTTCAAGCCCTTGCTCAATGGTCAGACACACCGGGTTTTCGGGCAATGATTGATAAGCAATTTTCCCCGCTTTAAAGACCAAACATTCACCCACTGCCATCTGTTGCCAGGTTTCATCCCCTGTTAAAGGCGTAGTTGCTATCACCACAATATTATCCTCTGCCTGATTGACTTGGCTAAAATCTAGGCTCACGTCTTTATCCATCAGCGTCGCTTTATGAAATGGGGCATGACGCATAATATAAAACATCAAAGTATTGGCATATACCAATTGCCACTCGCCATTGGATAATAGGGCATTAAAAATTCCTAGGTGCCCAAGCTCATCACAGATTTTTCTTAACGCCTTATACAGCATTCGCTCGGTGGGTTTTTGATCATATTCTTGGCGTAGACGGTTAAGTAAATAGCAAAACGCCTGCTCTGAGTCGGTCATACCAATGGGTTGATAAAACGTTTTGACTTTGGGTAGTTGATCAAGAAAGTTACTTGCCATTTGTTCATTATGGGCAAATACCCACTGCTCGCCCCAAAGCTCTCGTACAAACGGGTGATTATTGATTAAACCTGTCCCACCATCGCTGGCTTTACGGATATGGCAAATCGTATTGAGCGACTTGACAGGATGAGCACTGATAAAATCAGCAAGTGGTGAGACAGCACTTGGCTTGTCATCATAAAAACTGCGAAGACTAAACTTGTTATGCCCTGCACTTGTTTCGTTTTGCTCAAAAAAAGCGATGCCAAAGCCGTCTTTGTGGTCGTCAGTTGCCCCGCCCCGCTGACGAAAGCCGGTAAAGCTAAACACAATATCGGTCGGATGGTTGGCATTAAGCCCCAATAATTGACACATGATTTTTCCTATTTTTTATAATCGAATGGGTTTGCCCCTTTCAGGGTTAAGCGTTTTAAGGGCGTATAATGATGCTTTAGTATGGGGGTATGATTGGAGAATTGGTAGGGTAAAATTGGGTAATTAACAAAAGGTAATATTACAAGTTACAAATAAACGCACTGACTGGGTTACATGTAAGCACCCAAAGTTTTAACTCGGTGTTTATGGGTGGAGGTGGTGACAGCGTGTTGGTAACGCCCATGGCTGGAGTGGCTATCCTTGGGCGTTTGCGTATAGAATCAATCATTAGGCTGATCAAGTCGTTTTTAGTTGTTAAGTCAAATTATTTGGTAACAGCGCTTGGTCAAAGTAGATGGCTTTTATAATGACCACAATTATTGCACTGTCACTTTCGCATACGCTTTTTTCCCCGCTTGAATCACCACCGTTTGCCCTGCTTTTAGTGAAAAACCTGCATCAACCACTTCACCGTCCACTTTGACGGAATTGTTTTTCAAAAAGTCTTTCGCTTGCGCCGAGTTTTTTACCAAATTGGCTTGATTTAATACCTGGGTAATAAATAACTGCGCTTGGCCGTCAAGGCTAATCGTCACTTCGGGCAAATCAATCGGCAACTCCCCATCCGCCAAGCGATTGCCCGCCGATTTATGGGCATTTTCTGCCGCTTCTTTGTCATGGAAACGCTCAATTAATTCTAACGCCAATATGCGCTTAATCTCTTGCGGGTTGCGACCGTCTGCCATTTCTTTGAGTAAACCTTCGATCTCTTCGCTGGTTTTAAAACTTAATAAGTCAAAATAGCGTTCAATCAAGCTATCGGGCATGGACAAGATTTTTTGGTACATCGAGCCGGCACTGTCATAAATGCCGATATAGTTACCGAGTGATTTACTCATTTTATTGACGCCGTCCAACCCCTCAAGAATCGGCACCGTGATACACACTTGCGATTCTTGACCGTAGCGAGATTGCAGGGTACGACCCATCAACAGGTTAAAAGTCTGGTCAGTCCCGCCAAGCTCGACATCGGCTTTCATCGCGACCGAATCGTAGCCTTGCACCAGTGGGTATAAAAATTCATGAATCGAAATCGGCGTTTGTGACGCATAACGTTTTGAGAAGTCGTCACGCTCAAGCATACGAGACACGGTTTGCTGACTTGCGAGGCCAATCATATCGCCTGCCGACATCTTACTAAACCAATCAGAATTAAACATCACCGTGGTTTTGGCCGGATCAAGGATTTTAAACACTTGTTCTTTGTAGGTTTGGGCGTTATCGAAGATTTTTTCTTCCGATAAGGGGGGACGCGTAGCGTTTTTGCCTGTGGGGTCGCCGATACGGGCGGTATAATCACCAATCAAAAACAGCACCTCATGCCCTAAATCTTGAAAAGTTTTAAGTTTATTAATCAAAACCGTATGCCCCAAATGCAAATCGGGCGCGGTGGGGTCAAAGCCGGCTTTTACACGTAATGGACGGTTTTCTTTGAGTTTTTTGAGTAAGTCGTCTTCAGAAATAATCTCGTGTGTGCCACGTTGGATCAGTTTAAGTTGTTGTTCTGGGGGTAAAAAATCGCTCATGCTTGCCTCTAATTGAAACCTAAAAAAATGCATATTGGCATTATAGCAAAATTTAACACCAAAAAAGTGAGCGTTTGACTATGTTATAATCGTGCTAAACCTAAATTTCTTTGAGATTACCATGAGCCAAATTCAGCCAAATAATTTATCGCCTAACCTTCCTTTTGACGACGGCTTTTTTAGTCATTTTACCGACATCATGGATGATATGCTGATAAATAAAGAAAACCCACTTGCTGACTCACCGTATGTGATTGGCATGATGAGCGGTACCAGCCTTGATGGACTCGATGCGGTGCTGTGCCAATTTTATGAAGTAAACGAAGATAATGACGAACCGGTCGAGATTTTGGCAACAGTGAGCGAGCCGTTTCCCGAGGATTTACGCACGGTGTTATTGGCATTGACCCAGCCAAATGGTGTGGCACAGTTGATTGCCGATAACTATTTGGCATTTGAAAGTGAGCTTGATGTGTTTGGGTGGGCGAGCGTGTTTTATGCCGAATTTGCCGCAAGTTTGGTCAATCGACTACTTGAGAAAGCGCAAGTGACGCCTGATGAAGTGGCGGCGATTGGCTGTCATGGACAAACCGTGCGTCATCGCCCGCAATGGGGATTTAGCCTACAATTACTTGACCCAAATGTTTTAGCAGAGCGGACAGGCATTGCAGTCGTGAGCGATTTTCGTCGCCGTGATATGGCGGTGGGTGGGCAAGGTGCGCCGCTTGTGCCAGCATTTCACCAAGCCATGTTTGGTATTAATAATTTTAATGTCGATGAATTTATGCCAAAAGTGATTTTAAACTTAGGCGGTATCGCCAATATCACGGTGCTCGATGGCACAGATAATGTGATTGGTTTTGACACGGGCGTGGCGAACTTACTGATTGATGCGTGGTGCCAACAGCATACCGAACAAGCCTATGATCACAATGGCGACTGGGCAAAATCGGGTAACGTTATTGAGCCGTTATTAAGTTTGCTTTTGACTCATCCGTTTTTTGCCTTGCCTGCCCCCAAAAGTACAGGGCGAGAGGATTTTAATTTAGCCTGGCTTGATAGTAGGCTTGAACAGTTGGGTCACCAATTCCCAAATTTGGCGTATTCACCCGCCGATGTACAAGCCACTTTGACTGAATTGACCGCTGTCAGTGTGGCACAAGCGATTGAGGCGGTGAGTGATGGGGAAGGTGAATTATTTGTGTGTGGTGGTGGGGCATTCAATAGATATCTTTTGAGCCGCTTGCAAGTTCATTTACCAAATTGGACAGTACAAACCACTGAAGCTATCGGCTTGTCGCCGTTGTGGGTCGAGTCGGTGGCGTTTGCATGGCTCGCTCAACAGACGCTGTTAAATATCCCGAGTAACTTGCCAAGCGTGACAGGGGCAAATAAAAAAGTGGTGTTAGGGCAAGTGTGTTTTTAGGTTTACACTCGTACACCATTTTTGCTAAACTTCCAAAAAATCTTATTTTAAAAATTAGAGCGAAAAATGACTAAAAAAATCCGCTACAACGAACGCCCTGACCAACAACGTGTGGTGATTACTGGCATGGGCGCGATTACCCCACTTGGGGTAGATGTTGAGACTACATGGCAACGCCTTCTCAATGGCGAAAGCGGTATCAAACCGATTAGCCATTTTGACGCCAGCGACTACCGCTCCCAAATTGCAGGAACCGTGGATGGCTTTGATATAAGTGAGTACATGAATGCCAAAGACGCGCGTCGTTATGACGTCTTTGTCCAATATGGTGTGGCAGCAGCGGCTCAAGCCTTACAACAAGCAGGATTTATCAGCGATTTACAAACCAGTCCAGTCACGGGAGTCGATCCCGACCGCATGGGTGTCATTATCGGCTCAGGGATTGGCGGTATTACTACGATTGAAGAAAATGCGGTTAAACTCAATAATGACAGCCCTCGTAAAATATCACCGTTTTTTGTGCCATCATCTATTATCAACATGGCAGCAGGGCAAGTAGCAATTCGGCATGGCATTAAGGGATTAAACCTTGCCACTGCTACGGCTTGTACCACCGCAACGCATGCCATTGGCTTGGCAGCTCGACTAATTGCGTATGGCGATGCCGATGTCATCGTCGCAGGTGGCTGTGAAAAAGCCTCCAGCCAATTGGGAATTGGGGGATTTTCTGCGATGCAAGCCTTATCCACCCGCAATGATGCACCAACCAAAGCCAGCCGACCATTTGATAATGACCGTGACGGTTTTGTGCTCGGTGATGGGGCAGGCGTGCTAGTGCTAGAAAGCCTTGCTCATGCCAAGGCACGTGGGGCGACGATTTTGGCAGAATTGGTGGGCTTTGGCATGAGTGATGATGCCAGCCATATCACCGCGCCGCCTGAAGATGGTGAGGGGGCAAGACGTGCCATGCAAAATGCTATCTTTGATGCAGGCATTGAGCCGAGTGAAATCGGTTATATCAACGCTCACGGCACGAGCACGCCTGCCGGCGATGTGGCCGAAAGTCGAGCCATTGAAACGATTTTTGGTAAGGCTGTTTTGGTCAGCTCAACCAAATCTATGACAGGGCATTTACTGGGCGCTGCAGGCGGCATTGAAGCGATTTTTACTGTGCTAGCCTTACAAAATCAACTGTTGCCACCGACCATTAATCTTGATAACCCCGACCCTAACTGTACCCTTGATTATGTACCTCATACGGCTCGTAAGGTAGAAAATCTCAAGTTTGCCATTTCTAATAGCTTTGGCTTTGGGGGCACGAATGGTTCGTTACTTTTTGCAAAATGGCAAGGGTAAAAATGACTAACTTGCAAAATTTGGGTTGAATTTGTCATGGGTTTATCGCTAATATCACTCTATAATTAGTTAAGCCTATTATTTTAATAAGAGCATCACCATGTCAGGATTTGCCTTTTCCCACCAATTTTCTCATCGTTGGCTTGCCACGCCACCCCCTGTCAAACAAACTATCATTCAAGAGCTTGATGACATAGTCACGCTATTACAGCCCGAAACCGACCTTGAAAGTTATCGTTTTAGCGTGCCAAATCTGCATGACAAGGTCGAGCAGCTAATGGCGATTGAAGCGATTCGCCAAGAAAAACTGTTGGCAGAAGAGCGCAAACGAGAGCGAGAACAACAAGAACGCCTTGAGCAGCAACGTATTGCCCAAGAAAAGTTGGAGCAGGAACGCCTTGTGCAAGAACGTTTAGAACAGCAAAAAATTAACCAACAAGCACTCGACCAAGCGCGATTGGCAGCGGCAGAAGAAAATAAAAAAATTGAGCAAAATAAAGAAAATACTTCTAAAAAAAATGCCAAGAAAAAAGTAACTTTCACGCCCACTATCGAAAACAGCAACAAAATAGCTACTGCACCCTTAGATGCTAGCGAATGTGCAGCCGAATGCTTAGATAAGCAAGCCATGTCTGAGCCAACGGTAGAACATGATGGTTCCCAGCTTGTTTATGCCATTAGCGATATCACAACGCCAGACGATGAAGTCATAGCAAGTGGGCAATTGAGCGAAATACTGGTCAAATCACCTGCCAAAGTAACGACAAAAGCCAACGAACTTGAGGCAATTAAGCAACAAATTATCAGCGAACTACAGGGGCAAATCGAAAAATTCTTACAAGAATCATTGAGCTTTATGCAGGATGATGTCAATAAATGGCTCACAGAAGAAGTCAGCCGTCAGCTTGAACAACAGCTAAAAAGCCATGTCGTATAAACGACGGGCTTTGATACATTGTGCATCACCCACATTGAAAGATTGACAGGTACTCGAGCGTTTGTCATAAATTTGACAGGCAACAGACTTGCCGACCTCGCCAGCAAGTGCCACGCATTTAACGGGCTTTTTGTCGGTGCCTTTCATACAGGTGTAAAAGTCATTGACTTTGACGGTCATGTCTTCGGGTATGCCTAACATCTCGCCTTCTGCCCAGTAAAAGGAGACCCGAAAAGCGGCACAGCAAGCCCCGCAGCGCATACAAATATCGTGATTATTCGAAGCTGAAGTAAAAAATACGTCTGTCATTTTTTAACCATGCAATACTTTATAAATGGTATTTGCCATCACCTTACCAATGCCATTGACCTGCCCAATTTCATCTTGTGACGCGCCTAAAAGCTGCTGTAACCCACCAAAATGATTGAGCAAATCCCGCCGCCGTTTTTCGCCTAAGCCGGGTATTGCCTCAAGCACCGAACTTGAGCGGCGCTTATCGCGTTTTTTGCGGTGTGCGGTGATGGCAAAGCGGTGAGCCTCATCGCGAATGTGCATGATGAGGTGCAACGCCTTACTATCCGGTGGCAAGTCGAGCGGCTCATGGTCGATAAAGTGCAACACTTCAAGTCCTGCCTTGCGTCCTTCGCCTTTTGCCACGCCTACTAATAACGTTTGATTTAACATCCCAAGTTCGGTTAGCACTTCTTTAGCCATATTAAGCTGACCTTTACCACCATCAATCAGCAGTAAATCGGGCAGTGGCTGTTTACGATAGCGACGGGTCAAGGCTTGTTTCATCGCCGCATAGTCGTCACCGCCTGTGATGCCGTGAATGGCATATTGGCGATAATCTCGCTTTCGCAGCCCACCTTGGTCAGCCACCACACAACTGGCGATAGTCGCCTCGCCCATGGTATGTGAGATGTCAAAACACTCGATACGGTCGAGCGATTGACCGCCTATGACATCGCTAAGCACCGCATCCAATGCCGCAAAACGAGATTTGACTTCAAGATAATCGCCCAATTTGGTTTGCAACGCATTTTTGACGTTCATCTCGGCAAGGGTCAACCATTCAGCACGTTGTTCTCGCACATTTTGCTTGAGGGCGACTTTTTTGCCAAAGGTTTCGCTCAGTGCTTCGGTCACGGCAAGTTGGTCGGGCAGTTCATGGCTTAAAATAATCTCTTCGGGTAAATCATCGCTGACTTGAAAATAAAACGAGGTGACAAACTCGGATAAGTTATCGGCTAAGGCATTTTCACTGTCCACATCGGGGAAATAGTTATTGCCACCCAATACTTGTCCGTTGCGCACGTTCATCACATGCACGCAAGTGATACCCGCTTGACTGGCGATGGCAATAATGTCGGCTTCGCCTTTGACCGTATAAACGGCTTGTTTGGCTTGTACTTCTCGTAGCATCGAGAGCTGGTCACGGTACAAGGCGGCTTGCTCAAAGTTCATGGCTTCGGCGGCTTGCTCCATTTTGCCGACCAATTTGACCTGTAAATCTGTGCCTTCACCTTTTAAAAAGCGAATGGTATTATTGACATCCTCGCTATAGTCTTCGGGCGATACCAAGCCGACACACGGGGCTTTACAGCGTTTGATTTGGTACTCAAGACAAGGGCGTTGGCGCTGGGCAAAAAACGAATTGGTACATTGGCGTACCATAAACATTTTTTGCATCATGAGTAGGGTTTGTTTAGCCGCATGTGCGGACGGAAAAGGCCCAAAAAACTTGCCTTTTTGGTGCTGACCTTTGCCACGCCCATAAGCTAGGCGCGGGTAGGGTTTATCTGCTGAGATAAACACATACAGATACGATTTATCATCCCGTAGTAGCACGTTATACGGCGGGCGATGTAGTTTAATCAGATTTTGTTCAAGCAGTAACGCCTCGGTTTCACTACGGGTGATGATGGTTTCGATATTGTCGATACGCTGGACTAACGCCCGAGTTTTTGGGTGCTCGATGGTTTTGGCAAAGTAGCTATTGACCCGATTTTTAAGTGATTTGGCTTTGCCCACATAGATGATGTCGCCGTTTTTGCCGAGCATTTTATACACGCCTGGCAGGTTGGGCAGGCGTTTAATCAGATGGTCAAGGCGTTGTTTGCGGTCGGGGGTATTCGCGATTTCGATGGTGGCTGGATCAATAGCGGGATTTTTATTTTTGGGCATTTTTTTAGATAAATAACTGGGATTTATTATATTATAAGGCTAAAAAGAGCAAGTAAAAGGTAGCTACCCAATAAAAACCAATAAAATCCTTGCTTAAAATTTAATGCTCATTTTCTTTGCCCTTCACTCTGATTGTCTGCCCACTGGGGCGTTTTTTGACCCAATTGATAAACTTTTGCATCTCAATATGTTCTTTGAGCCGCTCGATCGTATGATAATGGCTGGATAATTCTTGGTTACTAAACACTTCATGCACTTGGGCATGACATGGCTGACACAGCATCGCAATTTGGCTTTTCATCTCGCTACGGCTAAATTCTCGCTTGGTACGAGCCTTATTATGCCGAGATTGTGGAATTAAGTGATGACGAGTGAGCTCAATATCGATGCGTCCGCACAACTCACAGGCTATAGCTTCGGGCGGCGTTGCTTCAACTGCTTCAAATTCGTCTTCGATTGCTTTGATATTGGGGGCAAGGCCGCGTTTTCTACTCATAATTTTTCTCAGTAAGTGGTAATAAATCCTAGTTTAACACAATTTTTATCTTGCGATTATCTGACAAAATGTTCCACGTGAAACAGTTAGGATTGCAAAATTTGTCTGTGAGTGGCTAGGATTGCTAATAACAACCTGTTATTATTTACCCAAATTGGCATGATTTAGAGGCATTACTATGGTAAAAATTGGTGTAATCGGGGCGGGCGGACGCATGGGGCGTATGCTGATTCAAGCGGTCGCCCAAAATGCTGACACCCAATTAACCGCAGCGATAGAACGGACGGGGTCAAGTCTTTTGGGTGTGGATGCGGGCGAACTTGTCAATATCGATAAAGCCCATGTCGAATTGGTCGATGATTTGGCAAAAGTGATTAATAATATTGACGTGTTGATCGATTTTAGCTTACCAGAATCGACTGCCAAAAACTTGCAACTGTGTGCCGATCACGGCGTGAAGATGGTGATTGGCACAACAGGCTTAACCGAAGCGCAAAATACGTTACTCAAAAAGGTGAGTGAAAAAATCGCTATCGTTTATGCAGGCAATTATTCGACAGGGGTTAATCTGACGTTAAAATTGTTAGAGATGGCCGCTAAAGCTTTTGGTGAAACCGCTGATGTCGAAATCATTGAAGCCCATCACAAACATAAAATTGATGCGCCATCTGGCACCGCGTATATGATGGCAGAAGCGGTGGCAAAGGCGCGTGGACAAAACCTTAAAGACGTAGCGGTATATGGACGCGAAGGACAAACGGGCGAGCGTAAAGCAGGTGAAATCGGTATTCATGCGATTCGTGGAGGTGAGATTGTCGGTGACCATACCGTGATGTTTATTGCCGATGGTGAAATGGTCGAAATTACCCACAAGGCGCGTGAGCGGATGACCTTTGCCACAGGTGCAGTACGGGCAGCGGTTTGGGTTAATAGCCAAGAAACGGGGCAGTTTGATATGCAGGATGTGCTCGGGCTTAAGGATTAGCGGATAAGGCCTTTTTTATCGCTGCAAGATTTTGCTGGGTGGCTACCTCACCCGCTTGTATTGTCGCTTCACGGTTGATTAAATCGGCTGTGCCAATATGCCCCACATCGGGACGAATGACCACATCAGCTAATTGGATCTCATCGGATTTATTAGTGGGCATGACGCCTAAGTTTTTATCCAGCACTACCCAAAAATCTAACTGATTTTGATTTTTAGGCTTGGCAGGGGCAGACACATCGACTGCAATGACCACGTTTGCTCCCAAATCTTTTGCCGTTTGCACAGGCACAAGACTGACTAGACCACCATCAGCATAACGTTGGTTATTGATACGGGGTGAAATAAACACATTGGGTACGCTACTAGATGCTCGCACCGCAAGCCCTGTTTCGCCTTGAGTAAATACCACTTTTTGGGCGGTTGGGTCGGTGGTGGACAAATTGGTGGCAACAGCGGCAAAGCGAATGGGTAACTGCTCGATATTACGATTACCGACTTGGCGATTTACCCAGTTTTGTAGTTTTATCCCTTCAATAAACCCTTGTTTGCTTAAGGTATAATCGAGTAGGTCGTTGTTGCTCACATGGGTGGCGATGTCCTCAAGCTGGTCTGCTGATTTACCACTGGCATACAGGCTACCAACAATGGCACCCGAGCTGGTACCGACAATTAAATCGGGCTTGATGCCGTTTTTTTCGAGCACTTTTATCACGCCAACATGGGCAAAACCTTTGGCACCGCCGCCACCGAGTACGAGGGCGAGTTGAGGTTTTGGCGGTTGTTTAATGGTAGGTTTCTGGGTGGGTGTTATAGTGCAAGCGGTTAGCACTGTGCTTGTTAAAGCTAAGGTTATGGTCAGGGAGAGTAAGTTGTACATAATCTTTTCTTTTTCAACACTGTGTTGATTTTCCTAAGCGTGAATCTCATCAAACATGCAGTATAAAACAAATTTTGTGCAAAACAAATTGCCTTTATTTATTATTAAAAAATGCCATAATAACCAAATCATTAAAAAAATCAATCTTACCCATCCATGAACCCAGATATTTTTAATCTTCCCGTCACCGCTCTTGCTGGCGTGGGCAGTAAAATCGCCGAACAACTCGCCCAACTCGGCATTGAGCGCGTGTTTGACTTGCTATTGCATTTGCCTAGAGACTATGAAGACCGCAGCCGTCTTGTTAATATGCGTGACGTGATGGACGGGCAATCCGCCCTACTGCAAGGGCAGATCGTGCGAGTCGATAACAAACGTACCGGCATGAGTGTGACGCTGCAAGATAGCGCTTTTAATTCTGGGGCGCAAATTACTTTACGTTTTTTTAATGTTTATCGGGGGCTTACTGACATCATGGCAGTGGGCAATACCTTGCGTGTGTTTGGCGAAATTAGCATCAACAAATATGGCGTACAAATCAGCCATCCCGAATATGAAATCATCACAGGGTATAAACCGCTGACTAATACGGGGCTTATTCCCGTCTATCCCACCGTCAAAAACTTGCACCAAAACAAACTGCGTAGCCTCATTAAACTGGCGCTACAAACCGTGAAACAAGCTAATCCATCGATTGCTACCCTTACAGATAGTGACTGGCAAGCTATCCAAACGATAATGCGCAAACAGTTTCCATTATTGGCGGGCTTGCACAATCCGTTTGGCGAATTTAGCTTGCTTGATGCCATTAGCTTTATCCATCAGCCGCCGATTTATACCGATCTGAGCAAACAATTACAAATATTGGGCGCCCTAAAAAATCGCAGTCATCCAACCTGCCAACGTTTAATTATCGAAGAAATGGTGGCTCACCAACTGAGTCTAATGTACCGCAAAGAACAACTTTATCAACATAAAGCCCCAAGATGTGATGCTAGCAGCGAACTTGCTAGCCGTTTAATTGCCAATTTGCCGTTTCATTTGACCAATGCCCAACATCGAGTCGTGGGTGAAATCGTCAAAGATTTAGCCACTTCTGTGCCCATGCTCCGTCTTGTGCAAGGTGATGTCGGGGCAGGCAAAACGCTGGTAGCGGCATTAGCGGCATGTTACGCCCTTGATAGCGGTTGGCAAGTGGCGGTGATGGCACCGACCGAGATTTTGGCAGAGCAACACTTAAACAACTTTAAAAACTGGTTTGAGCCACTTGGCATTGGTGTGGGATGGCTTGCGGGCAAACAAAAAGCCAAAGAACGAGAAAAAGCCCTACAAAATATCGAAAATAATATGGTGCAAATCGTTGTCGGGACGCACGCATTATTCCAAGAAAACGTGAATTTTGCCAAATTGGGCTTGGTGATTATTGATGAGCAGCACCGTTTTGGTGTGGAGCAGCGGATGGCGTTACTGAACAAAGGCTTGGCGCATACCACCCCGCACCAACTGATTATGACCGCCACCCCGATTCCACGCACCCTTGCGATGAGTGCGTTTGGCGATATGGACACCTCTATCATTGACGAGCTACCGCCCAATCGCACGCCCATTACCACGGTCACTATCAGCCGTGATCGGCGCGATGAAGTGATTGAACGCATTGCCGTCAATTGCGAACAAGGCAAACAGGCGTATTGGGTCTGCCCTTTGGTGGAGGAAAGCACGGTGCTAGATGCCCAAGCCGCCGAAGCCACCTATGCCGACCTTGATGATCGATTAAACTTAAACATTGGTCTGGTACATGGCAAAATGAAACCCGCTGACAAACAAGCGGTGATGGCAGACTTTAAAGCGGGTAAAACGTCTTTATTGGTTGCCACCACGGTGATCGAAGTGGGGGTGGATGTGCCCAATGCGTCACTTATGGTTATCGAAAATGCTGAAAGGCTTGGACTGTCGCAATTGCACCAATTGCGCGGGCGTGTGGGGCGGGGCACTGAGAAAAGCTTTTGTGTATTACTGTATCAAACGCCGCTATCTGAAACAGGCATTGAGCGGCTTAATGTGCTAAGAGATAGCAATGATGGCTTTGTCATCGCGCAAAAAGATTTGGAACTTCGTGGGGCAGGCGAGCTATTGGGCAAACGCCAAACGGGTTTTGATACGTATTATGTCAGCGACTTGGTGCGCGATGAAAGCTTGCTGATTATCGCCCAATTTATTGCTAGATATTTGATCGCTGACCCTAAGCGCAAAGAGCAAGTACAACAATATATCCATCATTGGACGCCGGATGCCATCAAATATATCAATGCGTAAAATTTTAAAAGTTGGTATTTACCATTTTGACTTTAGAAAATGGATTTTAAATGTTGGCTTTAAAAATTACAGAAAAAATGTGCTCAAATCAAGCGCCTAAAATCAAACCGTAACAAATTTGACCGCTAATCTTATAAATAAATCCGCTAATCAGCAGATTTTGTTGATTCGGATAAACTGTGCTTTTTACAGATAAAATGGCTATTCATGAAACAAAATTTTTGTTATTTTATACCAAGTTTTACGATTGGCTAGGGCTAAATATACAGTTGATTTGACTTATAACCTTGCAATTTATGCCATAGGCTAAACACCATTTTATTTAAACTAAGGAAAATACGCATGCCACAAATTAGATATGATGTTCCCGTGGGTGATAAAGCGGCTGCCGACGAATTGGTTAAAAAAACCGAAAACATCAAAGGCGTAAAATTTGTTAATGTCGGTGCAGACGGACATGGGATTGTTGTTACGCATGGTGATGACTTTGACGAAGCCGCTTTCAAAGCCGCTGCCGGTATCTAAGCTTACCCTCTAAAAAAAGCTAACTTCGGTTAGCTTTTTTTATGCCAGTAGGTTTAATAAGTTAAAACATGCCAAAGATCTTTTTAAACAGGCTTTTTATCGGCTTTGACAATTTCAATTAAATTATCCACCACTTCAGGCTCAGCCAACGTTGAAGTATCGCCCAACCCCTCAAATTCATGGGCGGCAAGTTTACGAAGAATACGCCGCATGATTTTTCCTGAACGGGTTTTTGGTAGGGCATCAACTAGGTATAACGCATCTAAGTTGGCAATCGGACCAATCTCAGTGCGCACATGGCGGTTAATTTCACCTTTTAGCATTTCGCTTGGTGTTTCGCCCGCTTTTAAAATCACATAGGCTGCCACGCCTTGACCTTTTAAGTCATGCGGCATACCCACAATCGCAGCTTCGGCAACCGCAGGGTGTGATACCAACGCACTTTCAATTTCGGCAGTACCTAGACGGTGACCTGACACGTTAAGCACATCATCGACACGCCCTGTAATCCAATAATGGCCGTCTTCATCACGCAATGCCCCATCACCAGTGAAATATGCGCCCTTATAGGTGCTAAAGTAGGTTTCTAAAAAGCGTTGGTGATCGCCCCAAATGGTACGCATTTGTGCTGGCCAACTGTCTTTGATAATCAAGTTACCTTCAGCTGCCCCTGGTATCTCGTTGCCTTCGGCATCAACAATGGCAGGTTGGATACCGTAGAGCGGATTCATCGCCGAACCGGGTTTTAAATCCACTGTATTGGGGATCGGCGTCATCAAAATACCGCCGGTTTCGGTTTGCCACCAAGTATCAACAATCGGGCAACGGCTCTCACCCACCACTTTATAATACCAATCCCACGCTTCAGGGTTGATCGGCTCACCCACTGAGCCGAGTAGTCGAAGGCTTGAGCGATTCGATTTTCGCACGTAATCATCCCCTTCTTTCATCATGGCGCGGATGGCTGTCGGAGCGGTATATAAAATCGTCACGTCATGTTTATCAACAATATGCCCAATACGAGCCCAATCTGGATACTGCGGTACACCCTCAAACATCACCGTGGTTGTGCCATTGGCAAGCGGTGCGTATACCACGTAGGTGTGACCTGTGACCCAACCGACATCGGCGGTACACCAAAATACATCATTGTCTTTAATATCAAACACATCTTTGAAGGTAGATAACGCATAAGTCAAATATCCGCCAGTGGTATGCACAACGCCTTTGGGTTTGCCTGTACTGCCTGAGGTATAAAGCAAAAATAGCGGGTCTTCCGCGTTCATCGGCTCGGGTGGACACTCTTCACTGGCATTATCAATCAAGTTATGATACCAGATATCCCGCTTGCCGCTCATGGGGATCGAGGTGCCTGTCCGATAGACTACAATCACATTTTCAACACATTCAGTCCCATCATGGTCAAGCGCGCGATCGACATTGACCTTTAAGGGCGTGTGTTTGCCGCCCCGCACCGATTCATCGGCAGTAATGACCACCTTTGACTGGCTGTCAATGATCCGGCTTGCCAAGCTTTCTGCTGAAAATCCGCCAAACACTAGCGAATGTACTGCCCCGATACGAGCACAGGCAAGCATCGCTACCGCCGCCTCAGGAATCATGGGCAAATAAATGGTGACACGGTCGCCTTTTTTGACCCCTTTACGGCGTAACGCACTGCCAAGGCGGCAAACTTCTGAGTGAAGCTCTTTGTAAGAGATAATTTTGTGCAAAGACGGGTGATCACCCTCCCAAATAATTGCAGGTTTATATGGATTTTGTGCCACATGGCGGTCAAGGCAGTTAACGGCCACGTTTAATTCGCCATCTTCAAACCATTTGATGCTAAAATTATCCAAATCATAATTCACATTTTTGATTTTGGTGGGTTTTTTTATCCAATCGAGCAGCTCAGCACGTTTTGCCCAAAAGGCTTCGGTATGCGCGATAGATTCTTGATAAGTGTCTGCGTATTGTTGTGGATTACAGTTGGCTTGTGCGGCAAATTCGGCACTGTGTGGATAAGATTTCATACATACTCCCTGTTGTGATATCAATCCTTGATAAGTCAGACTAGTTTGACAAAAAATGCCTAGTCTTGTAAATAGGTAATTACATTTTTAATGAAATAATTTGGCGTATTCTAACGGCCATGTATGTTAATCATATTGATAAGAGAAGAGTGAGCGTATGACTATTACCTCGACCGAGGTCGTGATCATCGGCGCTGGGGCATCGGGTCTGATGTGTGCCATGAGCGCAGGCAGGCGAGGCAAGCAGGTGCTTGTCATTGACCATGCCAATAAAGCGGGCAAAAAAATCTTGATGAGTGGCGGCGGACGTTGCAACTTTACCAATTATGAGGTTGAGCCAACCCATTATCTTGGTCAAAATCCGCACTTTTGCAAATCTGCCTTATCAAAATATCTCAACTGGGATTTTATCGGTATGGTGATAGCCCATCAAATCCCGTATCACGAGCGAGAACATGGCCAGCTATTTTGTGACAATTCTGCCAACGATATTTTGCAAATGCTATTGGCAGAATGTCAACAAGCCAGCGTCAGTATTCAGCTAAACACTCATGTCCAAGCCATTAACGCAATGGCTAATGGTTTTTGTTTAACCATGCAACAAGGGGAGCAAATCAGTCAAATTTACTGTCAATCGCTGGTGATTGCCACAGGTGGTTTGTCTATCCCCACCATGGGCGCGAGCGGGTTTGGTTATCAAGTCGCCGAGCAATTCGGGCATGCGATTGTACCGACATCAGCCGGGCTTGTCCCTTTTACCTTGACTGACCAAATAGGCGAGGCTTTTAAAGCCTTATCGGGCATTAGCCATGAGGTGGTACTGTTTAATGAACGCATAAGTTTTAAACTACCGCTGCTATTTACCCATCGGGGCTTGTCAGGCCCTGCAAGTTTACAATTATCCAATTACTGGCAGGTGGGCGAGCCGATTTTTATTAATTTTTTCCCCCACCTTGATATCGCTGAATTTTTATTAACCCAAAAAAAATCGCACCCCAAATCGCTGATTCGGACGGTATTACACGAGTATTTAGCGGGCGAGCCACTACCCAAAAAGCTTTTACTCACGTTACAAAACCTCGTATTTAACCAAGTTGCCGACATCGAACTTGCTAATATCAAAGATGAGGCGTTGCTAAAAATCGGCACTCACCTTAACACCTTTAAAATTATCCCATCGGGTACCGAAGGCTATCGCACTGCTGAGGTAACACGGGGTGGGGTGGCAACAGATAAGATTTCGTCAAAAACGCTCGAAAGTCAACTTCAGTCAAATTTGTATTTTTGTGGGGAGGTACTGGATGTGACAGGCTGGCTGGGCGGTTATAATTTTCAATGGGCATGGGCAAGCGGGTTTGTGGTAGGTCAACAGGTTTAACAGCCCTATAAAGACCTATAAAAGATTGATTAGTTGTACTTCATTCAGAATATTTAATTTTTCAAAAACTTAATTTAAAGCTTGCTAAAATATACCAACGCTTTATACTGATCTTAGCTAGAAAGAAAGTCGTAAGTTAAAAACGTATCAGATTCATCAGTTACCTAGTATTTTGTTTGTAAATTCAATATCCTGCGTTATAGAGAATAAAGCATCGTTTTTTGAATACTGCCCAGTATCTGGGGGCTTTATTTTTAAGCAAGTTGCCATCCAAATCCGTTTTTATACCAAAGAGGATTTGGGTCAACTGACCAAATTTTAACATCTATCTAAAGGATAATCCAATGTCAAATACAGTAACTGGTACCGTAAAGTGGTTTAATGAAGCAAAAGGTTTTGGTTTTATCGAGCAAGAAAACGGCAAAGACGTGTTCGCTCATTATAGCCAAATCGCAAGCACTGGTTTTAAAACCCTCGCCGAAGGGCAACGTGTGTCATTCACCGTGACCCAAGGTCAAAAAGGTGACCAAGCCAGCAATATCGTTGCATTGTAAGCGCACGATTGGCATAAAAAGTAACCTAAGGGTTGCTTTTTTTTGACAATTATTTGGTTGTAAAACAAAAAACCGCCCAATTGATTGAGCGGTTTTTTGTTTTTAAGATTTTGGCTTACATGTTTGGGTAGTTTGGACCACCGCCGCCTTCAGGTGTCACCCAAGTGATATTTTGGGCAGGGTCTTTGATATCACAGGTTTTACAATGGACGCAGTTTTGCGAGTTAATCACAAATTTTGCCCCGCCTTCGCTTTGCACCACTTCATATACCCCTGCCGGACAATAACGCTGAGCAGGCTCGGCATAAATTTTTAGGTTACGCTCAATTGGCACATTCGGGTCGGTGAGTTTTAAATGGCACGGTTGGTCTTCCGCGTGGTTGGTGTTTGAGATGAAGACCGAGGATAGCTTGTCAAAGGTCAGTTTGCCATCGGGTTTTGGGTAATCGGGTATATAAGCGTGATCCGCGCGTTCAAGCGTGGCATAGTCTGGCACATTATCATGAATAGTTAATGGCATTTTGCCTTTAAACACATTCTCTTCAATAAAGCTAAACGCCCCACCCATCCAAATGCCCATGCGATGCATTGCGGTTGCAAAGTTACGGGCATGGTACATATCGTCATATAGCCATGAATTTTTGAATTTGTCTTCATAGCTTGCCACTTCGTCATGCTGGCGACCTGCGGCAATGGCTTCATATACCGCTTCGGCTGCGAGCATACCCGATTTGATAGCGGTGTGTGAACCTTTGATTTTGGCAGGATTTAAGAAACCTGCATCATCACCCACCAACACGCCACCTGGGAAATACAATTTTGGCAAGGAGTTTAAACCGCCTTTGGTCAAGGCTCTCGCCCCATAGGATAAACGCTTACCACCTGTCAAAATATTGCTAATTAATGGGTGGGTTTTGAGGCGTTGTAATTCATCAAACGGCGATAAATACGGATTTTCGTACGCCAAATCAATGACCATACCAAATGATACTTGGTTATTTTCATCAAAATATAACCACCAGCCACCATTACTGTCTGTTTCGCTTAATGGCCATCCTGAACCATGCAATACCATGCCTTGCTCATGTTTGGCAGGGTCGATTTCCCATAACTCTTTTAAGCCAATACCGTAATGCTGGGGGTCTTTGCCATTATCAAGATTAAAGCGGTTAATCAAACGTTTACCCAGATGACCACGACACCCTTCGGCAAAAATCGTGTACTTGGCTAACAATTCATAACCCGGTTCAAAGCTTGATTTTGGCTGACCTTCGGCATTGACGCCCATGTCCCCTGTCAAAATTCCCCGCACCGAGCCGTCTTCGCCATACACGATGTCTGCGGCAGCAAAGCCTGGAAACATCATCACTTCAAGCTCTTCAGCCTGGGTCGCAAGCCAACGCACCAGATTACCAAGTGAGATAATATAATTGCCATGATTGTGCATAAGACCTGGCACAATGCTGTCAGGCAATTGGCGGTATTTTTTGCTATTTTTTAGCATATACACACGGTCGCCTTTGGTTTCGACATGTAGCGGTGCCCCTTTTTCTTTCCAGTCAGGGATAAGCTCGGTTAAGGCTTTTGGCTCAATGACCGCACCCGATAAGGTATGCGCCCCAAACTCTGAGCCTTTTTCGACCACACACACGCTAAAATCAGGATTACCCGCGGCGAGGGCAAGTTGACGCAGGCGAATCGCCGTTGATAAACCCGCAGGTCCACCTCCCACGATGACGACGTCAAACTCCATTTGTTCACGTTCGATATCTTGCATATAGACTCCTTTTGGCTAACGAGATAACGCTGGGCAAAAAGTCGTTGGCACTGATAATATTGCTATAAATATTTGCCTTTGATTAGCTCGTATGGGCTAGCTTTCAATAAGTATTAATTGATTAAGTACCAATCGTTTCAGTATCAGTCGGTATTTAACCTAATGATGAAAAATAAATACCTAGCATTATAGTAGAAAATAGTAACTAACAACATAGCCACTTTACCAAAAAAAATGCAAAATCAGTATGTATAACTTGTTTTTTGGCAGATAAGCCTTATCTTAATTTGACAGTACACTAAAATTGTGGTTAAAAAATCAAATAATAATTCTAATTAAGCAATCAACGACTATCACACATTGAGCCCCAACCATGACTAAATCCACTTTTTCATCTGACCCTACTCATACCGTTGATCAACAAATTACCAACCCTGCATTCGCTCACAGTCCCAATAACCTCTTACAATCTTTACACAATATCCAAGACGATAATGCGATTGCCGAGCGTGTGATCCCACCACTTGAACAATGGCAGCCAAATTTTTGTGGTGAGATGGATATGCTTATCAAAGCCAATGGCGAATGGTGGCATGAGGGTCGAAAAGTGACTCGACAGTCATTGGTAAACTTGTTTGCTAAAGTCCTGTGGGCGGAAATTGATGACAAGAATGACATCGCTTATTATCTTAAAACGCCTGTCGAAAAACTCAAAATCCAAGTCGAAGATGCCCCGCTGCTGATTACCCAAGTTAATCAAATAGATAAAGCTGGCAAACGCTATATTGAGTTTGTCAGTAGCCAAGGCGATAAGTTTTTGTTAGACCAAGCGCATCCTATCCACTTTGGCTTGCCCTTTAACCTTGTATCGCTTGCCAACGGTCAGTCAGCATCTATTGACCACAGCCAACAGCCGTATGTATTGGTGAGAAAAAATGGGGATTCGGTTTTGTATGGGCTTATTCATCGTAACGTATTTTATCATCTTATTGAAATGGGGGAATTGATAGAGCGAGAAGGCAACACCGTACTAACGCTAAACAGTGGGGGCGAACTTTTTGAGTTGTCTATGCCGAATACGTCGATTACTTAGTGCCCAATTAAATGAAACAGGTTGATTTTTGACCCATACAAAAGGTATGAGTCGTAGTAACTTAGATTTTGGTATACTATACGCTTGATATAACAAGCATAGAAATGGTAACAATCATCCAAGGTTTAATGTGACGACAGCAGCTTTAACCCCCATTTTGGCTTCACAGCCCACTTTTTTATTGACTCAAAATGCTTATGCCCCCATCGGCGTGTTTGATTCAGGGGTGGGGGGATTATCAGTATTAACGCATTTGGTGAATGAGCTACCACACGAAAGTTTTATTTACCTAGCAGATACGTTGCATGTGCCCTATGGCTCAAGGCATCCTGATGATATCCAAACTTTAACCCTACAAGCCGTTGATTGGTTGGTAACGCAAGGCTGTAAATTGGTGGTAATTGCGTGCAACACTGCTTCAGCGCATGGGTTACAAGCCGTTCGGCAGCGACACCCTGAGTTATTAGTCGTGGGGCTTGTGCCTGCGTTAAAACCTGCGGTCATAAATAGCCAAACCCAACAAGTGGCGGTGTTAGCAACCCCTGCCACGTTGCATGGTGAATTACTCAACACCGTTATTGAGCAAATCGCTGTACCCAAAGGGGTAAATGTACATAAGTATAGCTTGGCAAGCCTTGTGCCATGGGTAGAGGCTGGTATGCCAACGCAGCATGTGGCGGTCAATGAGCTAGATACGTTACTAAAAGCGCTTATAGATAATCAGATTGATTACTTGGTATTGGGCTGTACGCATTACCCTTTTTTTAAAGCCTATCTGAAAGAAAAAATTGACCAACTTATTGCAGCGCCCCAGCAGTTAAACTTGATTGACTCAGGACAAGCCATTGCCAGACGGGTTGCCTCACTACTGCATCAGCACCATTGTGCAAATACTCACACAGCTTATGGACAGCTGCAGTTTTTTACCACCGCCAATTTGCCCATGACCCAACAAGTGGCAAGCCGGTTATTAACGCAATTTTTGCCCGATATGACCACCCATTTTTATGCCGTCACGCTTTAAAATACGTTAAAATGCCCCGTTATGGCAACATAACAGAGGGATTTTACAACAAAAAATAGCTTTAAACGTAAGTAAGCCGCATTTACATTCATCGCCTACATTATAAAATAGCTTACTAAAGCGATAACTTTAACAGTCAGCGATAGCAAGAAGTAAAAGCCGATCAATTAAGCAAGCAATAAGCGATTAGTTAGGATAACTATTCGCTAAAAAATTTTACTGAGAGGATTGTGTGCCTACAAGACAGCGTCACCACATTCATGTTTGCTTGGTGAGAAATGAACATCCCGAATTTGAAAATACTTTACAGACAGCATTGTCAGATAATTATTTTTTAACATGGGATTTAATCGCGCATCCAAGTGATTTTATGGCATATAGCCGTCAACAAATTGACCGCTGTGACTATTTGCTGTTCATCCTTGGCAATGGCTACGGTCATCTTAGCCCATCTGGGGTGAGTTTCTTACATTTAAGTTATATTTATGCGGTCACCAAACGTAAACCCATGATAGCCTTAATCAAAAATCGGCATGGTACTGGGCATTTTTCTCGACAACGCCTTGATTTAGCCAGCTTGATTCAAAAAGACTTGGGAGATAATGCCATTGCCTTTGATTTGACCCAAGATGCGATGGACTCGTTATTGACTGCATTAAAAGCCTTGAGCCAACAAGAACCTGTTGCAGGCTGGCAACGGGCGGCTACGCCATCCATCACTAGCATTGACAATATTATCCAGCCCAAACCGGTTGGCTCAAACAGTGATTATGGCAATACCACGTTACTATTTAGTCCAAATCTCGTTAGTCCAAATCTCGTTAGTCCAAATCTCGTTAGTCCAAATCCTGATACGTTATCGACTGCCAGCGTGACCACTGAGACAGATGCTATCACAGCCATTGGGTTCGATAAATTGTCCTTGGATGACACCGTGGTTGTCAACTATTCAGCCCATGCGTATCAGGATGGTAACTTGCAGGATATTTTAGCCGTGCATACCTTTTGCTGGGCTGAGATTGTAGTTTTATTAAAGCAGTTACCCCAACCTTTTAGCAAGGACATGATGGTTAAATGCTTAAATGATTCAGTAAAAGATGCTGCCTTAAAAGAAGCCAGTAAAATTCTACCCAATGTCCATGCGGTGTCGCGCTGTCAAATGGCAACGGTTGACTTTCAGTGGATAAAAAAACAATCGATTAACAACCAGTGGCTGATCAAAGACAGCAGTTCACGCGCTGGTAGAGAGCTTTGGAAAATTCATCCAACCGTATAAACCAGCCATTCATCTAGCAAGTTAGCTACTTACTTTACCTAAAACAACCAACCTAAAACAACCAAAAGGAACGCTATATGCCTAACACCAATAATCCCCAAACCCAACTCTTAACTGACCATATTAATGAACTTGAAGACACCATGCACGAAGCCCAACAATTTCGTACCCTAGAAGAGCAGGTGGAAGATATGAAACGCCGTGGTATCAACCCCAGAGAAAAATTTGATCAATGGGATATCGAAGATGGCGTGGATGAAAACTGGGGCAGTAATGATGTGGGCGAGGTCAAACCGATCCAAATGGATAATGGTGAAGAACCCACCCCACCGCCGATTGTCTAACTGTTATCACGTGCGATATAAAAATCCCCTTAATAGTAATTGAGGGGATTTTTATTTAAGCCGCTATATCGTTAGGCTGTATCGTTATTTGTTGTGCGGTTACGGCGATACCATGTCCGTCCCATTACCCGTATCCACACGGCGAATAACAATACCCCCATTAGGGCGGCTAACTGAACTAATTGGGTTAGGCGATGCGTCTGTAGTCTGTCCACGAAAGCTTGGCGAGCTTGCCGCTGCCCTCCCACTATTGGCGACCAATAGATGATACAGTTTCAAGCCTGCTCGACCATCGGGATTCACCCCTTGTTTACGCTGAACATCTTGAATCGCTAAACGAGATTTATCACCGATCATGCCATCGGCGTTGCCAATGTCATAGCCTAAATTGATTAAGGCTTGCTGAATTTCACGGGTTTGGCGGCGACTAATACCAGGATCATCGGTAGGCCAAGGGGTGGCAAAATTGACGTTGGTATTATTTTGGCTAATTAAATCCGATAAATGCGCAATGGCCAAGGCATAATTTTCTGAAGCGTTATAACTATAAAATGCCTCAAAGTTTTTGCCCACCAAAAAGGCAGGGCCATTTTGACCGGCTGGCAATAATAGCCCTGCACTGTCTAAATTCGAGGGTAACGGCTGACCATTGGCTAGGGTAAACCCCTTATCTCGCCAGTAGCTTATTGGCTTTTTGTCACGGCGGTTGTTGGCCGCCCAGTAGCCATTAGGTACTTTAACTTCAAAGCCCCATGGCTCGCCTGTGTGATAGCCAGCTTTTGCCAAAAAATTAGCAGTCGATGCCAACGCATCAGCTTGGCTATTTACCAAATCCTTACGCCCATCGCCATCAAAATCTTGTGCTAAGCGCAAAAAGGTGCTGGGCATAAATTGCGTTTGCCCAAAGGCCCCTGCCCAGGAACCTGTCATATCGTCACGACGGACATCCCCGTTTTGGATGATTTTTAACGCATTGGCATATTCGCTGCGAAAATAACTTTGGCGACGATCAAAACAAGACAAAGTGGCAAGCGACTGCACCAAGTCTTTTTTGCCCAGTTGTTTGCCAAAATTGGACTCCACGCCCCACACCCCAAGCACATCCGTGCCTTTGACGCCATAGCGTTGTTCAATACGATTCAGCACATCTTGGTATTGCCGTTTAGCAGCAATACCATCTTGCACCCGCTCTTCATCGACAAGGCTGGATAGATAGTCCCAAGGCTCTTTTTGAAATTCAGGTTGGTAATTGAGCGATACAATCACACTGGGGTCTGGCTCACTGGGGCGATATTGCTCAAGCGTTGAGCCCACACCGCTAAAATTACTTGAATTTTTGAGACCAGATAAACATTGTTGGAACTGGCTGTTGCTAAGTTCGGGCGGGGTAGGGGCCGCAAATGCTTGGCGTGCCAGCGCAAGTGAACCGATTATCCCTGTGATTGCTAATAAACGCATAACTATACCTTAATACATCCATAAAATTAGACAAAAGGTTATAAAAAAAGTTATAAAATGAAAAGGTTTTTAGCCATAAAATTACATTTTTAAACATGGCGAATAAAAGATAGAGATAACTGCTTAAAGATCGTTGACTAGGTTTTTAGACAGATCATTACGCCATTTTTACATGGTTCTGACCAGTCATTTATTATAAAAATAGTTTTTATCACGCCATGTGATTGACGTAAAATCGTGGATCGTCAATACTTTACCCATTATTTTTTAGCCGAACGCGTTATATTAAATTTTATCGCTATTTCACGCCGTATGAACTCGGCACTTAACTAACTATATTTCTTAACTAAAACGCAAAAATAAGGGGTTCTCCATGACGGATGGAAAGTCAAAAATCATTTATACCTTAACTGATGAAGCGCCATTATTGGCAACTTACTCATTATTGCCAATTATTGAAACCTTTACCAAACCTGCCGGCATCGAAATCGAAAAAACTGATATTTCAGTTGCCCATCGTGTGTTGGCCGAATTTAGTGATTATCTTACCAATGATCAAAAAGTATCAGATACCCTTGCTGAACTTGGCAAACTTACCCAAGACCCTGACACCAATATCATCAAACTTCCCAATATCAGTGCCTCAGTTGCCCAATTAAAAGAATGTATTGAAGAGCTACAAAGCAAAGGCTACAACGTGCCTGATTATCCAGACAATCCAGAAACCGAAGAAGAAAAAATTATCAAAGCGCGTTACGGTAAATGCTTGGGCTCTGCGGTTAACCCTGTACTGCGTGAGGGCAACTCTGACCGCCGTGCCCCTTTAGCAGTGAAAAACTATGCTAAAAAACATCCGCATTCAATGGGTGAGTGGAAACAATGGTCAAAAACCCACGCTTCACACATGGAAGAAGGCGACTTCTATCATGGCGAAAAATCCATGACGTTGGATAAAGCCCGTACAGTTAAAATGGAATTGCTTACCAAATCGGGTAAAACCATCGTGTTAAAACCTGAAGTGGCGCTACAAGATGCCGAAGTGATTGACTCAATGTTTATGAGCAAAAAAGCGTTGATTGAGTTTTATGAAAAACAACTCGATGACTGTAAAGAAGCGGGTATTTTATTCTCGCTGCATGTCAAAGCGACCATGATGAAAGTATCGCACCCGATTGTATTTGGCCACTGCGTACGGGTTTATTACAAAGAAGCCTTTGAAAAATGGGGCAAGCTATTTGATGAGTTAGGGATTAACGTTAACAACGGTATGGCAGGACTATACGAAAAAATCGAAACCCTGCCAACGACCCAACGTGAAGAAATTATCCGTGACTTGCACGCTTGTCAAGAACATCGCCCAGCCTTGGCAATGGTCGATTCGGCGAAAGGCATTGATAATTTTTATTCACCCAATGATGTGATTGTGGATGCCTCAATGCCTGCAATGATCCGCAATGGCGGCAAAATGTGGGGAGCAGATGGCAAACCTTACGACTGTAAAGCGGTGATGCCAGAGTCTACTTTTGCTCGTATTTATCAAGAAATCATTAATTTTTGCAAATGGCATGGTAACTTCAACCCAGCCACCATGGGTACCGTGCCTAATGTCGGCTTGATGGCACAAAAAGCTGAAGAGTACGGTTCACATGACAAAACCTTTGAAATCCCAGAAGCAGGTACTGCCAATATCACCGATATTGAGACAGGCGAAGTATTGATGAGCCAAGAGGTCGAAGAAGGCGATATTTGGCGGATGTGTCAAGTCAAAGACGCCCCCATCCGTGACTGGGTAAAATTGGCAGTTACGCGTGCACGTAATTCGGGTATGCCTGCGATATTTTGGCTTGACCCATACCGTCCACACGAAAACGAACTGATTAAAAAAGTTAAAACCTACCTTAAAGATAGTTCACTTGTGGGCGATACCACAGGGCTGGATATCCAAATCATGTCACAAGTGCGTGCGATGCGTTATACCCTTGAGCGTGTGGCTCGTGGTTTAGATACCATCTCGGTCACGGGTAATATCCTACGTGACTATTTGACAGACTTGTTCCCAATCCTTGAATTGGGCACCTCTGCCAAAATGCTCTCAATTGTGCCATTGATGGCGGGCGGCGGTATGTACGAAACTGGCGCGGGCGGTTCGGCACCCAAACACGTTGAGCAACTGGTTGAAGAAAACCACTTGCGTTGGGATTCATTGGGCGAGATGCTGGCGTTGGCGGTATCACTTGAAGACTTAGGGCTCAAAGAAAACAACCCACGCGCCAAATTGCTTGCCAAAACGCTGGATTTAGCGACAGGCAAACTGCTCGATAATGATAAATCACCCTCTCGTCGCACCGGTGAACTTGATAACCGTGGTAGCCATTATTATCTAGCTAAATACTGGGCAGAAGAATTGGCAAATCAAGACGAAGACAGCGAACTTAAAGCCAAATTTGCCCCACTTGCCAAAGCTTTAGACGACAATGAACAAAAGATCGTTGAAGAATTAAAGGAGATACAAGGACAAGCGGTTGATATCGGTGGTTATTATAAGCCGGATCAAGATAAACTCAGCACGGTTATGCGTCCTAGTCAAACCTTCAATCAGGCCTTAGCACAACTAACGGCATAATTCTCTTAGCAAATTGATTGTTTTAAAAACCAGTGCTATGTCGCTGGTTTTTACACGTCATATAATACTGCTGATTTGTCGAATGGGATTTATGGTTTCTAAACATAAAAAAACGGACTGGTAAACCAATCCGTTTTTTTATCTCTGTGAATTATTGACGGTCTTCAACTTTTACAAAATCGCGTTGTTTTTCGCCAGTATATAGCTGACGTGGACGACCGATTTTGTAAGGCGCTGAGTGCATTTCTAACCAATGGCTAATCCAGCCTGAAGTACGAGCCAAGGCAAAAATCACGGTAAACATTGAAGTTGGGATACCAATCGCTTTTAGAATGATACCTGAATAAAAATCAACGTTAGGATAGAGGTTACGCTCTTTAAAGTATGGGTCGTTCAAGGCAATTTGCTCAAGCTTCATAGCAAGTTCAAGTTGTGGGTCCTTGATACCCAATTCGCCCAATACTTCATCACAGGTTTGTTTCATCACTTTGGCACGTGGGTCAAAGTTTTTATACACGCGGTGACCAAAGCCCATCAGTTTAACTTCTTTACGTTTCACTTTTTCGATAAAGTCATCGACATTATCTACGCTGCCGATTTCGTCCAACATTTTTAATACCGCTTCATTGGCACCACCATGCGCAGGTCCCCACAGAGCTGCGATACCTGCGGCGATACAAGCATAAGGGTTTGCCCCAGTTGAACCTGCCAAACGTACAGTTGAGGTTGACGCATTTTGTTCATGGTCAGCGTGCAGGGTAAAGATTTTATCCATTGCTCTGGCATGAATTGGGTTGACTTTATAATTGACATCGGCTGGGGTTGCAAACATCATATACAAGAAGTTTTCGGCATAGGTCAAGTCATTACGTGGATACATAAACGGTTGACCTTGGTTATATTTATATGACATTGCTGCCAACGTAGGCACTTTTGCAATCAAACGGATCGCTGTAAATTCACGGTGGTCTTGTTTGCTGACATCCAAGTTATTATGATAAAACGCTGATAATGCACCCATTACCCCAACCATAATCGCCATTGGGTGAGCATCACGGCGAAAGCCTTCAAAGAAACGACGCAGTTGGTCATTTACCATTGAATGTCTACGCACTTTTTCATAAAAATCTGCTTTTTGTTCTGCGGTTGGCAAGTCACCATGAATCAACGCATACGCCACTTCAAGGTATTCAGCCTTTTCAGCCAGTTGGTCAATCGGATAACCACGGTGTAATAAAATCCCTTTGTCGCCATCAATAAAGGTAATTTTCGACTCAGTTGAAGCAGTCGCCATAAAACCTGGATCAAATGTCCAAAAACCGGCTTCTGGTACGGCTTTAATATCTAGTACTGGATCACCTAACGTGCCCTCAATGATAGGAAGTGGATAGTCTTTACCATTAACATGTAAAGTTGCACTATTGGTTGTTGTATCTGTCATCATATCCTCGCTGTTTGTTGACTTCTCGTTGTTTATCGCTATTGTGTTTATTGTTACCATCACACAAGGTTTGTTCACCGTCTAAATGCCCAATATAATATACTGATACAATCAGTTAGAGGGTGGAGGTGAAAAAGAGAAATTTAAGATAACGCATATATACCAAGTCATGGCTTGAGCTATTAAGATAAATATCCTTGCTATCTTAGCAGTTTTTAATGAATAAATGGAAATAAATTTGAAACAGAATGGTAATAAGTAGGATATTTGTTGAGAAAAATTGAATAATTGCAACTTTTTGGCTTTTTCGTTTGTATTTGTAAGCAAAGACTTTTATAATTAACAAAATTTACTGGTGGCTAGCTTTATTTTAGCGCTGTTTGCTATCAATTACTTACGTTTTTGAAACTATGATCAATCTAATCAGAGAAGTAAGTCATTGATGGCTTTTTGTCGATTTTAATTTTTTAGCTTAACGAGCAAAACCTTGATAAAAACTGGGCTAAAGATAAAGGCTTAATAAACTTTGCTAAATATAGACTTCGAAAAATAAAGTACGCTAGCTATTCCTTCTCTTCGATTTACCTGCATGTTCCATTAAAAGCATATATTATCACTTGGTTATACTCTGGCGACAATTGATGGTGTGACAGGTAAGTTCTAACCACGAATAAAGGATGTCCGCTGTGAAAAGCAACCGACCGATCGTTCTTCCTTTAAGCCATGTGATTGAGGTTAATTCAAAAAATCCTGTCGCTATGGTATCAATTACCCACCGTGTGTCTGGTGTGGTGTTATTTTTATTAATTCCTGTGCTGTTGTGGATTTTCCAGACATCACTGTCTTCTGCTGACGGGTTTGCCAATGTATTTGCTAATCCATTGGTCAAGTTTTTGGCTTGGGTTTTTGTCGCTGCGATTGGCTATCATTTTGTGATGGGCATGAAGCATTTATTCGCTGATATGGGAATGACAGAAGAGTTAAATAGTGGGCGTATGGCGGCAATTATTTGCTTTATTATTGCTGCTCTTTGGGTTGTTGGTTCATTTGTATGGGTGATGTTCTGATGAAAAGTGCAACAGGTCTAACAGGCTCGGGCTCACGTGATTGGGTCGTTCAACGTATTAGTGCGGTGATTTTGGCAGTATATTCGGTGGTGCTACTGGTGTGGTTTTTGATGCACTTACACCCGACGTTTGAGATGTGGCAAGGCTTTATGTTGAGTATGCCAATGCGATTGTTTAGTTTGCTTGCGATTTTGGCATTGGCAGGGCATGCGTGGGTCGGTATGTGGACGGTATTTACCGATTATGTGAAGTCAACTGGTTTACGCTTTGTGCTACAAGCGGCGATGATTATTGCGATTATCGTGTATCTTTTCTGGGGCGTGATGATTTTCTTTTTCTAATCACTCAGTTTAGTTGATTTGATTGGCTAAGAAATATTATTCGCAGTAGATTCAATGTTCATGATGATTGTTGTTTTGATAACTTATTTTCATGATGTTTAAAGCTTAGGAATTAAAGCAATGGCAACAAAACAAGATAACACTATCAGCAATATTCAAACCCTGTCGTTTGATGCGGTCATTGTTGGTGGTGGTGGTTCAGGTATGCGTGCCTCACTACAATTGGCTCGTGGCGGTATGAATGTCGCCGTTTTAACCAAAGTGTTCCCAACCCGTTCACATACAGTCGCCGCCCAAGGCGGTATCGGGGCAAGTTTGGGAAATATGAGTGATGATAACTGGCACTTTCACTTTTATGACACCATTAAAGGCTCTGACTGGCTAGGCGATCAAGATGCGATTGAGTATATGTGTCGTGAAGCCCCAAAAGTCGTGTATGAACTAGAGCATATGGGGATGCCATTTGACCGTAATGCCGATGGTACAATTTATCAGCGTCCATTTGGTGGACATACCGCCAATTATGGCGAAAAAGCGGTACAGCGTGCCTGTGCGGCCGCTGACCGTACCGGGCACGCGCTGCTTCATACGCTGTACCAAAAAAACCTTGAACAAGGCACCCAATTTTTTATTGAGTGGATTGCGTTAGACTTGGTAAAAGATAGCAAAGGTGACATCAATGGCGTGATTGCGCTAGACCAAGAAACCGGTAAAATCGCGGTATTCCAAGCCAAAACCACGGTACTTGCCACAGGTGGGGCAGGGCGTATTTTTGCCGCATCAACCAATGCCTTTATTAATACGGGTGATGGTCTAGGTATGGCAGTGCGTGCGGGTATTCCACTACAAGACATGGAATTTTGGCAATTTCACCCAACGGGTGTGGCAGGTGCCGGTGTATTGTTGACCGAAGGCTGTCGTGGTGAAGGTGCATTACTTCGTAATAAAGACGGTGAAGCCTTTATGGAGCGTTATGCCCCAACCTTAAAAGATTTAGCCCCACGTGATTTCGTCTCACGCTCAATGGACCAGGAAATTAAAGAAGGTCGTGGCTGTGGCCCTAATGGTGACTATGTGGTATTAGATATGACCCACTTGGGTGTTGAAACCATCATGAAGCGGTTACCGTCAGTCTATGAGATTGGTAAAAACTTTGCTAACGTGGATATTACCAAAGAGCCGATTCCTGTTGTTCCAACCATCCATTACCAAATGGGCGGCATTCCAACCAATATTCATGGTCAAGTGGTAATACCAAACCTTGAAGCTGGCACGGATGCCGAGGGCTTATATGCTGAGCAAACCATTGTTAAAGGTTTATATGCCATTGGTGAATGTTCTTGTGTGTCTGTTCATGGTGCGAACCGTTTAGGTACTAACTCATTACTTGACTTAGTCGTATTTGGTCGTGCGGCAGGTCAGCATATTATTGATGAGTTCCACGCGGCTGACCGTCACGAATATGAGCCACTGCCACCAACGGTACTTGATAAAACCTTGGCGCGTCTCAATTATTTACAGCAGACCACCACGGGTCTAAATGCCCAAGATGTGGCAGATGAGATTCGCCGTACCATGCAGCAACATGCGGGTGTATTTCGTACCCAAGCGTCAATGAATGAAGGCGTGCAAAAAATCTTGGCGTTAGAAAGCAAAGTCAATCAAGTACACTTGGCAGATAAATCACAAGTCTTTAATACTGCTCGTATCGAGGCGTTAGAAGTGGCAAATCTATATGAAGTTGCTAAAGCGACCATGATTTCTGCATCATTACGCCAAGAGTGTCGTGGTGCACATACGGTGGTTGACTATGAACGCCCAGCCGATGATAGCTATGCACCGCTGGGTCGTAACGACCATGAATGGATGAAGCACACGCTTTGGTATTCAGAAGGTAACCGCGTTATTTATAAACCTGTGCGTAAAAGCCCTTTAACCGTGGATTACGTTGAGCCAAAAGTTCGTACTTTCTAAAGGTTTAACCAACTTAAAGTTCTTTAGTAGCGGCGTATTTAATACGCCTGCTATGTTCAAAAATTCTTTTAAAATTTGATATTTTTAAGAAGTCTATTAAAAATGTCACAGTGAGGAGTTTAGCAATATGAGCCGAGGTACTCGCACCATCGAAATTTTTCGCTACGATCCTGATAAGGATGCAGCCCCACGTATGCAAACATACCAAATTGAGTTGCTAGACTCAGATCGTATGTTATTAGACGTACTGGTTCGCTTAAAAAAAATGGATGAAACCATTAGTTTTCGTCGTTCCTGCCGTGAAGGCATTTGTGGTTCGGACGGTATGAATATTAATGGTAAAAATGGGTTGTCATGTCTTGTGAATATGAATACCTTGCCACAAAAAATCACACTCCGTCCCTTACCAGGATTGCCGGTGATTCGTGACTTGGTTGTTGATATGAACCAATTCTATGAACAATATGAAAAAGTTCATCCATATTTGATTAATGACCAACCTGCCCCACCCACTGAGCGTTTACAATCGCCAGAAGACCGTGAAAAACTTAATGGTCTTTATGAATGTATCTTGTGTGCTTGTTGTTCCACAAGTTGCCCTTCATTTTGGTGGAACCCTGATAAATTCTTAGGTCCCTCAGCGCTGTTAAATGGTTATCGTTTTGTGGCAGATAGTCGAGATACCGACACACAAGAACGCTTGGCTCGCCTTGACGATCCATTTAGCCTATTTCGCTGCCGTGGTATCATGAATTGCGTAGCCGTTTGTCCTAAAGGCTTAAACCCCACCAAAGCCATTGGGCATTTACGTAATCTATTGATTGGTCAAGCAGGCTAAAACAAAATAGCGTCGAAAAAAATACCCTGATAATTTAACTATTACAGGGTATTTGTCATTTATGACCACGACTTGTTTTTTAGGGCTTAAAATTTTTGCTAGGGATAAGCTGACGTTGTATGACTTATGCATAGCTTGTTGAAAGGCTAAGGCTATTTAACTAAACAAAATACAACACAGTCAGCATGTAGCCTGCTTTATAATAACATGAGAATGACTAGCTATTTGCATTATTTCAATGAGTAAAGAAATTTTGTATTAAGTATTTGATAGAGCGTGATAAATAATTACTCAAATTCGCTCAAGCGCTTATAAATATCAAAACCCAAAGATATATTTCGTTGGTAAATGATTACTATTATCTAGGCAAATTCTTTGCATCATCCAATAATGTTACGCTAATGAGATAAAAAACTTTCTTTCAACATCGCCTTTAAATTCAAATAAAGATAGAAGAGTATTATGAACACCAGCCATTCTACCGCCTCGACAGTAGGTTCAACCGAACTGTCTGCAGATAACGCCGTTTATCTCGAATCTCTCTACGAACAGTATTTACAAGATCCCCAAAGTGTTGACCCTCAGTATTTGCCTTATTTTGAGCAATTTGCAAGTGATGCTGACAAGCAGGCTCTGCATCATGCCATTCAAGATCAATTTTTATTATTGGCTCGTAATACCACTGCCAGTAAAGTCACTTCTCAAACAGGTGACATAGTCAATCCTAGCCAATTACGCGAGTTTAGTGACAATCAAATGGGTGTGCAAAAACTCATTTCTAATTATCGTCGCCGTGGTCATCGCCATGCCAAACTTGACCCACTAGGATTGATGCCCCGTCCGCAAATCGAAGAATTAAGTCTAGAATACTACGGGCTATCTTCTGCTGATTTAGACACCGTGTACCCCGTGAGTGACTTACATATTGGTAAAGAAACGGCTACTTTGCGTGAAATTCTAGAGATTCTTAACCGGGTTTATTGTAGTAGTATTGGGGCAGAGTATTTTCACGTCACCACTGCCAAAGAAAAACGTTGGATCGAAAAATACCTTGAGCAAAATCTTGGGTTTATCAAATTTGACGATGAAAAACGTAAAGCCATTCTAGAGCGATTAACTGCCGCTGAAGGCTTAGAAAAATATCTGGCTCGTAAATATACAGGGGTTAAACGTTTCGGTCTTGAGGGTGGGGAAAGTTTTATCCCGATGGTCAATGAGATGATCCAACGTGCTGGTGAGAATGGCACCAAAGAAATGGTTATTGGTATGGCACACCGTGGACGTTTAAACTTACTTGTCAATATTTTGGGTAAAAATCCAAAAGATCTGTTTGATGAATTTGATGGTAAAAAATTACCGACCGTGGGTTCTGGTGATGTGAAATATCACAATGGTTTTTCATCAAATGTGATGACCCCAGGCGGTGAAGCTCACCTGGCATTGGCCTTTAACCCCTCGCATCTTGAGATTGTATCGCCAGTATTAATTGGTTCGGTGCGGGCAAGACAAGTTCGACGCGATGACACAGCGGGCAATCAAGTATTGCCAATTGTGGTGCACGGTGATGCGGCTTTTGCCGGCCAAGGTGTTAACCAAGAAACGTTCCAAATGTCACAGACCCGTGCCTATGCCACCGGCGGTACGTTACATATTGTGATTAATAACCAAGTAGGTTTTACAACCAGTCGCCTAGAAGATGCGCGGTCGACAGAATATTGTACTGATATCGCCAAAATGGTTCACGCCCCAATTTTTCATGTGAATGGTGATAACCCAGAAGCCGTTGTCTTTATTGCCCAGCTTGCCCATGATTATCGCAGAGAATTCCACAAAGATATCGTGATTGATATGTATTGTTATCGCCGTAACGGACATAACGAGGCGGATGAGCCATCTGCCACTCAACCTTTAATGTATTCGGTTATCAAAAAATTGCCAAGTACCCGTGAACTATATGCCAATAAATTAGTGGCAGAGGGGCTACTTAGCAAAGAAGAAAGCGTGGCTTATGAAGACCAGTATCGTGAATCGCTCGATAAAGGTGAGTATGTTGCCAGTTCGTTGGTACGTGAACCTAATAAAGAACTGTACGTTGATTGGACCCCATATCTTGGTCATAAATTACAAGACAATTGGGACACGAGCGTTGACATTAGTAAATTAAAGGCATACGGCGAAAAAATGGCTCAAATGCCAGCAGGTTATGAGTTACAACGCCAAGTCCAAAAAGTGGTGGAGCAACGCCATGCCATGCAAACAGGGCAAGAACCCTTGAACTGGGGCGCGGCAGAAACCTTAGCCTATGCCTCGCTGGTAGATGAAGGCTATCCTGTGCGTATTACAGGGGAAGACGTGGGGCGTGGTACCTTCTCACATCGTCATTCTGAACTCTTTAATATGAAAGATGGTAGCATGTATGTGCCACTTGCCAATCTATCCGCAAATCAAGCCCGTTTTGATACTTTTAACTCACTATTATCAGAAGAGGCGGTGTTGGCATTTGAATACGGCTATGCGACCACGGTACCTAATGCGTTGGTTATTTGGGAAGCCCAATTTGGCGATTTTGCCAATGGCGCACAAGTGGTCATTGACCAATTTATCTCAAGCGGTGAAACCAAATGGCAACGGCTATGTGGTCTAACCATGCTATTACCACATGGTTATGAAGGTCAAGGACCAGAGCATTCATCGGCTCGTCTAGAGCGCTATTTACAGCTTTGTGCCGAAGACAATATGCAAGTATTGACACCAACGACACCAGCACAGATTTTTCATGCCTTGCGTCGTCAAGTGATTCGCCCTGCACGTAAGCCAATGATTGTTATGTCACCAAAGTCTTTGTTACGTCATAAACTGGCGGTTTCAACCTTGGAAGAATTAGCCAATGGCAAATTTGAGACAGTCATTAGCGAAATTGACCAACTAGATAACAATAAAGTGACACGTTTGGTACTTTGTGGCGGTAAAATATATTACGACTTACTAGAAAAACGCCGTGAATTGGGACTAGAAAATGTTGCCATTGTACGTATTGAGCAACTTTATCCATTGCCAGAAGCCCGTATTTTAGAAGAAGTGGCAAAATACCCGAACCTTGAAGGTATTGTATGGACTCAAGAAGAACCACGCAACCAAGGCGCTTGGTATTATCTTGCACCACACTTGTTCCGTTTGATTGCACCGCCTAAACCTGCTACTCGTCCAACTAAGGCGTATTTATTAGAGCCGGTGGCTCGCCCTTCATCTGCTGCGCCCGCCGCAGGTTCAATGCAAATGCACATTGCCCAACAGCAAAAAGTCATCAATGATGCATTAGGCTTGCCAAGTAATGAAGACAGCACAGAAGACAAACTAGAAGCCAAAGCCGAAGTGGCTGAAAAACAAGCGACTGACTAAAAGTTTTAAAGGATAAGTATGAAAGCATCATGGTACTTATCCTTACTGTTTTTTGGTTTTAGACTGTTACAACTAAACCAAGCAGAAAAAGCATATTTACCCATTAATAATGAAAAAATGTGAAATTAACTAGGAGTTTTCCATGAGTGAGATTAAAGCCCCCGTATTTCCAGAATCCGTTGCAGACGGTACGATTGTAGCGTGGAACTATAATGAAGGTGATCAAGTAACCCGTGACGCTGTTCTTTGTGAAATTGAAACCGACAAAGTAGTACTGGAAGTTGTAGCACAAGCCGACGGCGTGCTTAGCAAAATTATCAAAAATATTGATGATACTGTTTTATCTGCTGAAACCATTGGTGAATTAACCGAAGGGGCTACTGCTGCCGCTGCTACAAGTCAACCAGCTACTGATACGCAATTAACAGAAGCAGAAGCTAATAAAGGTACTACAGTTGCGCCAGAATCAGTCTCTGCACCTGTTCAAGAGCAAAACAGCCAAGCAAAAGGCAATGAAGAAGCCTATAAAGATCAAGCCCCAGCGGTGCGTAAAGCAGCCAACACCACAGGTGTAAACCCAGCAGATGTAGAAGGGACAGGACGTGGCGGCCGTGTGACCAAAGAAGACATGGCAAACCCAACCTTAAAAGCCAATCCCGCTATCAAAACTGATAATGGTCAAGTCGTCGCCAATGCTGTCGGACAACGCGCTGATAAACGAGTTCCCATGACCCGCCTACGTGCCAAAGTCGCTGAGCGTTTGTTAGCTGCGACCCAAGAAACGGCCATGTTAACCACATTTAACGAAGTGAACATGAAACCAATCATGGAATTGCGTGGTGAGTTTAAAGAGCGCTTTGAAAAACGTCATGGCGTAAAACTCGGCTTTATGTCGATTTTCGTGAAAGCAGCGACTGAAGCCTTAAAGCGTTTCCCTGCGGTTAATGCCTCAATTGATGGCAATGATATCGTGTATCACGGTTATTACGACGTGGGCGTTGCGGTTTCTAGCGACCGTGGTCTAGTGGTACCTGTGTTGCGTGATACCGATCAAATGAGCATGGCGGATATTGAGCGTTCAATCGGTGATTATGCCAGCAAAGCCCGTGAAGGTAAGCTTGCAATTGAAGATATGACAGGTGGTACATTCACGATTACCAATGGCGGTGTGTTTGGTTCATTGATGTCTACGCCCATTATTAACCCACCACAAACGGCAATTTTGGGTATGCACGCCACCAAAGAACGCCCAATGGCAGTCAATGGTCAAGTGGTGATTTTGCCCATGATGTATCTTGCTTTATCGTATGACCATCGTCTAATTGATGGTAAAGAAGCAGTACAATTCTTGGTCACCATCAAAGAATTGGTTGAAAATCCAGCAATGTTGTTACTTGATCTATAAAAAATAAGCCTGTATTGGCAAGAGTTGATACAGGCTTCATTATTTAAAAATTCAAAATAAACAATCAAAAATTTGGTGAAATTATGAAAAATAACTACGATTTAGTCATTATTGGTGGTGGACCTGGTGGCTACGAAGCGGCTATTCGTGCCGGTCAATTGGGTATGAGCGTGGCTTGTATCGAAAAACGTATTCACAAAGGTGAGCCAGCCCTAGGTGGTACTTGTCTTAACGTAGGCTGTATCCCTTCAAAAGCCTTACTTGATAGCTCACATCGTTTTGAGGCAACCAAGCACGACCTAGCCGATCATGGTATTACCACAGGTGATGTGAGTATCGATATTAGCAAAATGCTATCTCGGAAAGACGCTATCGTTAAGCAATTAACCGGCGGGGTGGCTGCATTACTCAAAGGCAACGGGGTTGATTGGCTACAAGGTACCGGTAAGTTAGTGGATGGCACATCTGCCGAAAAACAAATCGAAGTTACCCCTTTAGATGGTGCTGCCCCTACGACAATTACCGCAAAAAATGTGATTTTGGCATCAGGTTCTGTACCAATTGATATCCCCGTTGCGCCAGTTGATAACGAATACATTGTTGATTCAACCGGTGCATTAGATTTTACTGAAGTACCAGCCCGTCTTGGTGTGATTGGGGGTGGTGTCATTGGTCTTGAGCTTGGCTCTGTTTGGCGTCGTTTAGGCAGTGAAGTGGTGGTCTTTGAAGCCATGCCAGATTTCTTAGCGGTCGCTGACAAAGCGGTGAGTAAAGAAGCGGCAAAACTGCTTAAAGCCCAAGGTATGGATATCCGTGTTGATACCAAAGTCACCAATGCGGCGATCAAAGATGGCAAAGTTGAAGTTAGTATTGACAGCAAAGGCTCACAAAGCACCGAAACCTTTGATAAATTGATTGTATGTGTGGGTCGTCGTGCTTATTCAGAAGGGTTATTGGGCGAAAATTCGGGCGTTAACCTTACTGAGCGTGGCTTGGTTGATGTCAATGATTTTTGCCAAACCAACCTTGATGGCGTGTATGCAATTGGCGACTTGGTACGTGGTCCAATGCTGGCTCACAAAGCGATGGAAGAAGGCATGATGGCGGTTGAGCGTATCCATGGTGAAAAAGTTCAAGTCAATTATGATACCATTATCAGTGTGATTTATACCCATCCAGAAATTGCATGGGTAGGTTTGACTGAAGAACAAGCCAAAGCCCAAGGCTATGAAGTTAAAACTGGTCAGTTTAGCTTAGCGGCAAATGGTCGTGCCTTAGCGGCAGGTGAAGCTCAAGGCTTTATTAAAGTCGTTGCCGATGCCAAAACCGATCGTTTGTTAGGTATGCATGCCGTTGCCGCAGGGGCAGGTGATATCGTACACCAAGGTATGATTGCGATGGAGTTTGTCTCAAGCATTGAAGATTTACAATTGATGACCTTTGCTCACCCAACCATTTCAGAAGCCGTCCATGAAGCAGTATTGTCAGCCGATGGTCGTGCGATTCACGCAATTCAACGTAAACGCAAGTAATTAAAGATGATAAAAGTAAGCGCTCATGTCGCTCACTTTTTGTAGTAAGATTTGTAGACACGTTTTAATAAAATTTAAACCAAAACAAGAGGACACATTCATGAATTTACATGAGTATCAAGCCAAAGAATTATTAAAAAGCTATGGCTTGCCAGTACAAGAAGGTATCGTGGCAAAAAATGGCGATGAAGCAGCCGCAGCATTTGACAAAATGGCGGGCAATGCAGGGGCAGTGGTTATCAAAGCCCAAGTACATGCCGGCGGACGTGGTAAAGCAGGTGGCGTAAAAATCGCCAAAACGCGTGAAGAAGCCAAACAAATTGCAGACGAGCTTATCGGTAAAAATTTGGTGACTTATCAAACAGATGCCAACGGTCAGCCTGTAAATAGTGTGTTGGTGGCCGAAGATATGTATCCTATTGAAACTGAGCTGTATCTTGGCGCCGTTGTAGACCGTTCTAGCCGTCGTGTTACCTTTATGGCATCAACTGAAGGTGGCGTGGAAATTGAGCAAGTTGCTCATGACACCCCAGAAAAAATCCTAAAAGTCGAAGTGGACCCACTGGTCGGCTTACAACCAAACCAAGCTCGTGAAGTGGCGTTCAAATTAGGTCTAAAAGACAAGCAAATTAACGAATTTGCCAAACTCATGACCGGTGCGTATAAAGCCTTTGTTGAAAATGATTTTGCCTTATTTGAAATCAACCCATTGGCAGTACGTAAAAACGGTGAGCTTGCGTGTGTGGATGCCAAAATCGGTATTGACTCAAACGCGCTGTATCGTTTACCAAAAATTGCTGCACAACGTGATAAAACCCAAGAAAATGAGCGTGAGCTTAAAGCCTCAGAATTTGATCTAAACTACGTTGCTTTAGAAGGTAATATTGGCTGTATGGTTAATGGTGCCGGTCTTGCCATGGCGACCATGGATATTATTAAATTATACGGCGGTCAGCCAGCGAACTTCCTAGATGTGGGTGGTGGTGCGACCAAAGAGCGTGTGGTTGAAGCGTTCAAATTGATTCTTGAAGACAAATCAGTGAAAGGTGTGTTGATTAACATCTTCGGTGGTATCGTACGTTGTGACATGATTGCCGAAGCGATTATCGCTGCGGTTAAAGAAGTCAATGTGACGGTACCTGTGGTCGTGCGTCTTGAAGGTAACAACGCTGAATTGGGTGCGAAAATTCTTGATGAGTCTGGCTTAAAACTGATTTCTGCCCAAGGTCTATCAGAAGCTGGACAAAAAATTGTTGATGCCGTTAAAAACGCTTAATGGTTGATTCTATTGAAATTATTTGCAATAAAAATTTTTAATAAGGAAAAAAAATGAGCGTTCTAATTGATAAAGATACCAAAGTCTTGGTACAAGGTTTTACCGGTAAAAATGGTACATTGCACTCAGAGCAATCAATTGCTTATGGCACAAAAATCGTTGGCGGTGTGACCCCAGGTAAAGGCGGTACTACCCATCTTGGCTTACCAGTTTTTGATACCATGGATGATGCGGTAAAAGCAACCGGGGCAGATGCCACAGTGATCTTCGTACCTGCACCATTCGTGCTCGATTCAATCGTTGAAGCCATCAATTCAGGCGTAAAACTGATTGTTGTGATTACCGAAGGTGTTCCAACCCTTGACATGTTAAAAGCCAAACGTTATCTAGAAAACGTAAACGCTGACTTGACTGCCAAAGGTGAACAAATCATCCGTATGGTTGGACCAAACTGTCCCGGTGTGATTAGCCCAGGTAAATGTAAAATCGGTATCATGCCTGGTCACATTCACCAAGAAGGTAAAGTCGGCATCATCTCACGTTCTGGTACCTTGACCTATGAAGCGGTTGCACAAACGACTAAATTAGGATTTGGTCAATCAACGTGTATTGGTATCGGTGGTGACCCTATCCCAGGGATGAATCAAATCGATGCGTTAAAACTTTTGCAAGATGACCCACAAACCGAAGCGATTGTACTAATCGGTGAGATCGGTGGTACCGCTGAAGAAGAAGCGGCAGCTTATGTCAAAGACCACGTGACCAAACCTGTGATCGGTTATATCGCTGGTGTGACTGCACCTAAAGGTAAACGTATGGGACACGCGGGCGCGATTATCTCTGGCGGTAGTGGTACAGCCGAAGAAAAATTCAAGGCCTTTGAAGCAGCTGGCATTGCTTACACCCGTGACCCTTCAAAAATTGGCGAAAAAGTCAAAGAAGTGACAGGTTGGTAAGTGTCAGATTTATTAAAAATAATTGAACAGATAGTCATTTTGGCTATCTGTTTTTTTATCGTATGATTGGGTATATTCTAACATTATTTTTACATCGATCGATTATGTAAAATATGGTGAACGAGAATTTTAAAACATATATTTCAAAAACCTTTTGCATTATACTATATTGATTCAATTTGTTAGGCGTGCTTAGATGATAGGTATCAAAACTATGACAACTCATAATGTGTCATTGACAGTGTTAGCGTGTGTTACTTTAGCTTTGACTGGCTGTCAAACCGTAGTAGGACAAAAAATTTCTAATTGGCAAGCCAATTCAGGACCTACTCTACAGCAAGTAGAAATAGGTACAGTAATACAAAACCCTGATAATACAGTCACGCCTTCTGGCCTAACCATTATTGATATTGATGGTAATACGGTTAATAGAGCAAGCCAATTACAACATCCCCAGCGTTTTTCTGATTATTACCGTAACACGAATGTTGTCCAACAAGTCATCCGTGCAGGTGATATTCTTACTATTTCTATTTATGAAGCCCCACCGGCATTATTATTTGGCTCCAGCTCAGATATCACGAGTACTACAGGTTCGGCAGAGAAAAAACTGCCTGAGCAAATGGTTGATAGTAATGGTCAAATATCCATTCCATTTTTGGGTAAAATTAATGTGGCAGGTAAGTCGCCCCAACAAGTACAAGACATGATAGTGGCGGGGCTTGCTCGTAAAGCCAACCAACCCAGTGCCATTGTGAGTATTGGCAAAAATAACTCAGCCAATATCACTGTAGTGGGTGAAGTCAATAACAGTTTACGGGTACCCCTCACCGGTAAAGGTGAGCGAATTCTTGATGCGATTGCTGCCGCTGGCGGTACAAAATATCCAAGTAGCCGAATTACCGTACAAGTTAATCGGGGCATGCAATCAGTCGAAATGCCAATGTCAGAACTCCTTAACGATGCGCGTCAAAATATTATTCTGCAGCCTGGGGATGTTGTTTCGGTTAATTACCAATCTAAAAGCTATACCGTGCTTGGAGCAACCGTTAAAAACGACGAAATAAATTATGAGTCAAACGGCATTTCATTGATGCAGGCGTTAGCTCGTGCCGGTGGATTAAATGATAATCGTGCCGATTCTCGTGGTGTGTTTATCTTTCGCTATGAAACACCGATGATGCTCACGTATGATCAACTCAATAGAGTGCCCGACCAATTTAAAAGTGTAGGAAGAATTCCGGTGGTTTATCGGCTTAATCTTAAAGATCCTATGAATTATTTGGTCGCACAAAATTTTCCAATTAAAGATAAAGACGTGATCTATGTATCGAATGCGCCTGCTACCGAATTTGCTAAGTTTTTAAATATGGTGAGTCAGACTGTCTTCTCGGTAACTGGAATTAAGACACTCAGTAATTAAAATATATGTTATATATTGATATTACGCGTCTTTATAATAACGCTCGCCTATTAAAAATGGCCACAGGTGTTGATAAGGTAAACATAGCATATATAAGACAATATGGGGAACAATGTTGTGCAGTCATTCGTTTGCCTTCACATTGGTTATTCTTACCTTATCAACGTTCACAATTGTTTTTTAATAAAATTATACGTAATCAGTCGATCAGCCTAAGTTATTTTGATAAAAAACTTTATAAAAAACCCTCCAATGATTTAATAAATTATTTACTTAATATCTCACATAATGGTCTGGAGTCGCCTTTATACCTTCAAAGGATGACGCAGTATAAATTAAGAGGAATTTATTTTTTACATGATATTATACCAATTGATTATCCGGAATATTGTCGACAGGGAGAATACCAAAAGCATTTGCAACGATTAATAACGATGCTTTCTGGAGATTTAATTATTGCAAATTCTCAATATACGGTAGATAGGTTTCGAAGTTTTTGTCAAAAACATAATTATCAATTACCTACTACTATTTGGGCTCATTTAAGCACTGAGGATAACAAGCAAAATGTAACAATCGATCTACAAAAAGACTCAATATTAAAACTGCTAATAGATAATACCCCCTATTTCGTCATATTAGGAACGATTGAAGCTCGAAAAAATCATTTATTTTTATTAAATTTATGGCGAGAGCTAAAACAAGAACTAGGTACACAATGTCCAAAACTAGTAATTATCGGTAAAAGAGGTTGGGAAATAGAACAGGTAGTTGATATTCTTGAGCGGAGTAGTGAACTAAAAGGATATATTATTGAACTAAATTATTGTCGAGATGATGAAGTCAATTATCTTGTTCAAAACAGCCAAGCTTTACTTTTTCCTTCATTTGTTGAAGGGTTTGGTTTACCATTGATACAAGCATTTCAACAGAAAGTTCCTGTAATTGCTAATAATATTGCAGTATTTAAGGAATTAAATTTTGGTGAAGCACCTTTAATATCAGTTATAGATGGAATAAGTTGGAAACAAGCGATCATTGATTATTCAGATTCAAAAAATATTAAAAGAATGTGTCAAATTAGCATAATAGAGAAAAATTATGAAATGCTACCCACTTGGGAAAAACATTTTGCTAATATTAATCCTTATATAAGTCGATACCTGAGTTTATCAAAATTGTAATATAGTATTTGTTATAGTATGATATTTAATCTTAACAACACATAATGAATTTAAATAAATAAATTAAACTATTATGAGGAATATATGAAATTAATACCTGTAATTTTATGTGGCGGTTCTGGTTCTAGATTATGGCCCCTCTCAAGAGAGCAAAATCCAAAACCGTTTATTCGGTTAATAAGTGGGCTAAGCTTAATTCAACATGCTTTTGAAAAGGCTAGCTTAGTAGGAAACGCTAATCAAATTATTACTGTAGCTAATAAAGATTTATTTTTTCGGGCAAAAAGTGATTTTGATGAACTTGAATTTAGTGATGAGTATCAAAATGATTATATCTTAGAGCCAGAAGGACGCAATACAGCGCCTGCTATTGCACTAGCTGCTATTCATGCTCAAAAAAAATATGGTGATGATATCTGTTTATTAATTCTAGCGGCCGATCATTTAATCCAAGGTGATGAAGCTTTTATTGAAGCTATTGAGCAAGCAAAAAGATTAGCAGAAAATGATAAATTAGTAACCTTTGGTATTAAACCAACAAAACCAGAAACAGGTTATGGTTATATTCAATACGAAGAAAATACTGTTAAGAGTTTTGTAGAAAAACCTGATCTGGCCACTGCAGATAAGTATGTTAAAAGTGGAAATTATCTTTGGAATTCTGGAATGTTTTGTTTCAGACCCAATGTGTTTTTAGAAGAACTCAAAAATCATCGTTCTAATATTTATGAATTAGCATTAATTGCCTATAATACTGCTAATCGACAAGTCTTTGAAGCCGTTGAACAAATTAGTTTGCAATACGATACCTTTGCCAAATTACCTGATGAATCGGTCGATTATGCGGTGATGGAAAACTCACAGAAAATAGCTGTGGTACCGTGTGATATTTGTTGGAATGATGTAGGGTCTTGGGACTCATTAGCAGATGCTATGAAAAGCACAGATAATGAGAATGTCATCGTTGGTGAAACTATTTTAAAAGACGTTAGCAATTCAATGGTGTTTTCAAAGCAACGTTTGATTGCAGGTATTGGATTTGAAGATTTAATTATTATTGATACTGACGATGCAGTTTTAATTGTAAACCGTAATCAGTGCCAAGATGTTAAAAAAGTCTATAATGAATTAAAATCACAAAATCATGATGCTTATAAAATTCATACCACTACTCATCGACCTTGGGGTACATATACGATACTGGATGAAGATAATGGCTTTAAAGTAAAACGTATTGTCGTTTATCCTGGGGCTAAATTAAGTTTACAACAACATCATCATAGAAGTGAACATTGGATTGTGGTAACCGGTAGAGCTGAAGTTATCAATGGTGAGCAGACTTTACAATTATCAACTAATCAATCTACTTATATCAAAAAAGGCGATATTCACCGCTTGATTAATGTGGGTGAAGAAAATTTAGTATTAATTGAAGTACAATGCGGTAGTTATCTTGGTGAAGATGATATCGTACGTCACCACGATGATTATGCACGTGTTTAATTTAATTAGAAAAATAGGTATATTATCTTGAAGGCATTGAATCGATTTTTTAAGCATAATGATCCATTATTTTGGTTATGTGTAGTAATTCCTACTATTATTCTAATTATTTATTATGGGTTTATTGCATCCCCTGTGTATATTTCTGAGTCAAAATTTGTTATTCGCAGCCCTAATCAACAATCTGTAAGTGGAGTAGGGGTAATGCTGAAAAATATTGGCTTCAATGCCTCTTCAGATGATAGTTATATTGTTAGAGATTATTTAACATCTCGTGATTCTGTTAAGAATCTAAATCAGAATTTAGGAATTAAAGATAAATATTCTGATTCTAAAATCGATGATTTAAGTCGTTTTGGAACTTTTTATCAAGATAATACATTTGAAAGTTTTTATAATTATTTTATAAAAAAAGTTAAAGTGGTTTATGATCCAGCATCCTCGATCTCAGAATTGCAAGTCAGAGCCTATACACCTCAAGATGCACAGAGGATAAATACTCAATTATTAAAAACAAGTGAAGCAGTCGTTAATCGTATTAATTCACAAGCTAAGAACGATATATTGAAATACTCAGAGCAAGAAGTTAAAAATGCTCAGCTAGCTTCTACTAAAGCTGCGAATAATCTAGCAAATTACCGGACTGATAAAGAAGTATTTAATCCAGAAGGACAGTCGATGATTGTTCTGCAGGAGGTATCTAAATTACAAGATGCATTAATCCAAGCACAAACTCAGCTTGCTCAAGCTGAAAGTCTAGCCCCGGATAATCCGCAAATTGAACCTATGAAGCTAAGAATTGAAACGCTACAAAATGCAATTAAATCAAAATCAGAGCAAGTAACAGGTCCGAGTGATAGATCGTTAAGTAACCGTTCTGCTGATTATCAGCGTTTACAACTTGAAAAAGACCTAGCAGATAAGCAATTAGCCTCAGCAATGGCATCTTATGAAACTGCGAAAAATGACTTTAGTCAAAAACAGCTATATCTTGCAACGCTTGCTCAACCTTCATTACCGGATCAAGCTTTAGAACCTAATCGTTTAAAAAATATTTTATCAGGGTTTATTTTTGGTCTATTAATTTGGGGAGTTTTACGTTTATTTGTAGCTGGGGTAAAAGAGCATAATGATTAATCAAGCTACTAAACGGAATAATTTTCTTAATTCATTAAAAATCCAAATTAGAGTAATATATGCTCTACTAATGAGAGAAATTATTACTCGTTATGGTAGACATAACTTAGGATTTGCTTGGTTATTTGTTGAACCGATGATATTTACATTAGGTGTAGTAACTTTATGGTATTTTACTAGAGCAGCTCATGGAAGTTCGTTACCAATTGTGCCATTTGCACTAACAGGTTATTCAACTGTTATTTTATGGCGTAATGTATCAGGTAGAGCAGGGAATGCAATTGAAGCAAACACAGGTCTCTTATATCACCGTAATGTTAAAGTAATAGACGTTTTTTTAGCAAGAATGTTATTAGAAGTAGCAGGTGCGACTATGTCATTAATGTTGCTTTCATTATTTTTTATATTCTTGGGCTCCATGGAGATGCCAAATAATTTTCTATATATGGCACTTGCTTGGTTGCTTTTAATTTGGTTTGCTATGGCGCTAGGTTTAACGATCGGGCCTTTACTTCATTTATCTGAGCCATTAGATAGACTATGGCATGCGGCAACTTATTTACTTTTTCCGTTGTCAGGTGCAGCATTTTTTGTTTATTGGTTACCTTCAGACTTTCAAGATTTTGTTTTATATGTACCTATGGTTCATTTTACAGAGATGATAAGACATGGGTATTATGGAGACTTAATCCCAACATATGAAAATATTAAATATATGATCTCTTGGAATCTAAGCTTAACTTTTATTGGGCTATTTTTAGTTCGTTTTATAACACGTAAAATCGAGGCAAATAGTTGATTCAACTTAATAATGTTACTAAACAATATCCAATCAAAAATGGTTATCGTACTGTACTCGATAATGTTACCTTTACTCTTAGAAAGGGAGAAAAAATTGGTATTTTAGGACGTAATGGTGCCGGTAAATCTACATTAGTTAGGTTACTTGGAGGCGTTGAAAAGCCAACATTAGGTACTATTGTCAGAGATATGTCAATATCATGGCCTATAGCGTTTGGCGGAGCATTTCAAGGAAGTTTAACTGGTGCCGATAATGTAAGATTTGTTTGTAGAGTCTATAATACAGATTATAATGTAGCTATAGAAAAGGTAGAATCTTTTGCTGAACTCGGTAAATATTTATATGAACCTGTTAAAGTGTATTCTTCTGGTATGCGGGCTCGTCTAGCTTTTGCAATTTCACTGGCAATTGAGTTCGATTGCTATTTAATTGATGAGGTACTATCTGTGGGGGATGCAAGCTTTCATCGAAAATGCGAAATAGAACTTTTTGATAAACGTGCAGATAGAGCTATGATTATTGTTTCACATGAATTGCATAATATAAAAGATTACTGCAATATGTCTGCAATTTTAGATAAAGGTCATTTCAGCTTGTATCACGATATAGATGAGGCTTTAAAAATATATAATACACTTTAATCTCTATGATAAGATAAATTTATCTTAGTTAAGTATTCTTAAATTTATTAATGGTTTCATCTAATAGCTTCTAGATATTTCATGCCAATTTTTTGTGTCTTTACCGATAAGGGTTAATGTACTGCCTGATATTGCATGAAAAATAGCATTATTGTTTAAACGTATTCCACCTTGTCTACCAATACCACTTAAAATATCAATTTCATTATTAAATATAATTCTAATGATGCGCCCAGCATAAGGTGTCATAATAGTATTAATTGGTACAGAACCATTAACTGTAAATTCACTCCAATTATGGTCAATAACTAAATTATTTGCACTATCTATTGTCTTTAAAGTAATACCAGTAGAAATTTCCCCCTTAATACGGCTGAATGTATTTTTACCAAATTTCCAGAGAGCCCCTGGTTTATCAGCATTGAATACAGTACCCCAAATATTATCGAAATTACAATTATCAATACTTATTACGCTTTTATCATTACCTGAAGTAATACCATTCTGCATGGTACTATAACCAGAACTAGCAACGATGATATTGCCTTTTTTGACTAATATTCCATGTTTCATATATCCCCAACAATTATGATTTTGAATAAAAACTGGCGTATCATTAGTAATATCAATAATAACGCCAGCATCATCATATGCGGCTGTTTGACAGTCAATAAGTCTAACACTCTCAGAACTTCCCTGCACAATCATACCAATACTATGAGGGTGGTTTTTAGGATTAGTATCATTTCCCATATTTAAAATAGTAATGCCATTACAACTATCAATAACTGTACCACGGTAATAACCATAACTAAAATTATCAATAGCTCGTAAGTCACCTCCTTTACCAAACAAATAAGCAATACCTGGTCTTAAATCTGTATAGCCAGTTTTACCCAAGTTTGCCACTGTTGCAAATGACCACGCATGGCAGTCTTGCACTACGCCAATATCCCAGCAATCACCTACATGAATACCATTAATACAATCAAAATAAATATTTTTGATCCGTGGTCGTTTATGCCCTAATGCTTCAATTGCTTGATTAAACCCCATAATTAAACAATATTCTATATGAGCATCATCACCTTGGGTTTTTACTGCAGTACCTTTCCAGCTATCGGGATTTAACTGTGGAAATAACATACCATTTGGCACAATTAGAAGATTTCTTAATGTCGAGCCTGCTTGTAAATGAATTGTACTATTTTCCTTTAAGAGCAAGGCACTTCCATAGTTCTTATATTGCTTTTCTAAATTTTCATCCCAACCTGGTTGGGCATTTGACCCCTCGAACGTGACTCCTTTACTGACCCATAGATCCCCAACCACACACCGCATACCATTTGGAACGATAATTTTCCCACCAATATCGTTAAAAGCTTTAAGTGCATTTTGTATAGCAACTGTATCATCAGTAACTCCATCCCCGACTGCACCGAAATCTTTTACTGAAATTATTTCATCGGTATTATTATTCTGCGTTGCTTTGTTCTCTGAGGTTACACTGCTATTATTTGTCATAAGGGCACTAGTTCCGGTTGCCGCACCAGTTGCTAACGTTAATGTAGCAAAGTTTGATAAAAAATTTCTTCTATTTTTTTCCAATTTCGCGGCTCCTATTACTTTATTTTTTAAATCTTAATCTAAATTCAAAAAATAACTCTCAAGTATCTATGAGTAATTTATAGATAGTTGAGAGTTTCTTAATGTCTAAATTAATTATCTGCGCGTTAAATATGGCTTATCTTATATTATAAAACCCTTTACTGACTATTAAAGGATTTTTAAGAGATATGGTAGATTTCCTCACCTTTTTTATGAATAGATTCTGCCCTTAGTTTTAATTCATCGTCAGATGAAATTCCTTGATGATCTTGTCTTAACGCTTGATAAGCAAAGAAGTGCTGTAACTGTTCTAGACATACATAATTTCTAAGTTCAAAAATTTCTAGTATTTTACTTAAGCTAGACTGGTCATCTATAATATCGAGCCAATTTGTGGCATTTTCAAAATCTTTTTCCGAATAAAAATTATCATAAATTCCTTTCCATGTTCTCACTACTAATTGGGCAATTGGTGAGCCTAAATCAATGGCAAAAGCACCATCATTAATATGAAACCATTCAAATCTCCTATCATCTTCTAAATACACATTATGTAACCATAAGCACTGATTGTTATAACGCAAAGAGCTGAGTTTATTTACGATATCATAATTTAGATCACTAATTATAGAATCTGAATCTAAATATAAAACCCATCCCGTGTAGCCGCTATTAATATATTCATCTAATAAATATATTCTATTCAACATCGCGTGATGAGGGTGTTTGCCTCTTTTGATACCTAAATATGATGAATAATCGAGCTTCCATTTATTAGCATAGGCTTGATTAAATGGTTTAGCAGCTTCTAGCAAAACTGGATAGCGTTTATCATCGCAAGTTTGTAATATAGTAATTCTATTATCACTATTGATAGAATTAGTCCTATTAACTTTAGATAAGAGTTCACTCTGCTTACTAACATAATAATCTATTGCTAACAATCTTAAAATATTATCGCGGTATTCTTGTGATTTTAAAATATTCTCCCTTAAATTTCCAATCTTCGGTTTGCCTTCTACAATAGATGCTAATAGACTTTCTGATTCCACAGGTCTAGCCAATAAGTAAAGATAGGCAAGTTCTACAGCGGCTGAGTCAGCAGGCATTTCTAAATTATATTGCATAGTATCATCCAAGTTAATAGTCAAATTTTTCTCATCATTTATTAGAATACTGTTAATAATATTTCTAAGCAAGTTTTCCTCCAGTTTCAGCATTTTTGGGTAGCCAAACTTTATAAGGTGGCGTTTTATCAAATAGAATTTGTAGCAATCTTTGGGTACTTTCTTCCCAGGTGAGCCAAGGCATATTCTGGATAGCAGGGATTTTATTGTCACGTTTTAAATCTAACCATCTTAAAACGCAATCAGCAATTACTTGACTATCTTTAGTATCTGCAAAATAAGTAGCGTACTCTTTAGCAACTTCTTGAAAAACAGGAATATTTCTAGCAATAATAGGCAAATCATGCTGTGCCGCCTCAACCAATGGTAAACCAAAACCTTCACCATAACTAGCGGCTATTAGACAGTCTGAGGCATCATATATTTTTTCTAAATACTCATCTGAGATACCAGTAAACCAAAAAAGTCTTTTATTTAGCTCAGTATGAGTATTTATTTCATCTATTAATTCTTCAACATTCCATCCTGCTTTACCTACAATTGCCAAATTAACATTTATACCCTTTTTCCATAATAGATTAAAAGCATCTAATAGTTGTTTATAAGCCTTTTTAGGCTCTATTGTACCTACTGCCAAGAAGGTGACAGATTGATTTAATTTCTCTAAAACCTGTTCACTATCGTTTGGCATACCTGTAGTAGGTAGACTATTGTCCATATCTGCACCAGAATGTGACCAATCTAACTTTAGAGGTGTAAACCGTTGAGCAGTGGCATAATTATCCAACCACTCATATACATCATCAGCAACTGCTCTGGTTACACATACAATTTGATCAAAATTTGAAATAGCATCTAACCAATTTGCATGACGATTAGGTAACTCTTTGACAAAATACTCTGGTGGCATAGTGACGGGTAGTATATCATGGACAAAAGAAACCAGTTTAACGCCATGTATTTGCAATTTATGATAGAAGTCTTGTTGTTCGACTGTATGATGATGGTTAAGCTCTACATTGATATAAATATCACCTTTTCTGTATTCAATTTCTGCATCTTCTATACCTTCAGTAGATAAACCTAGTAAATCTAATGTAAACTTCCTTGCATAATAGAATGTTTTTAAATCTAATCTACTATAGATCGGCTCAATTCGCCAGCCTTGTGGAGGATTCTTAAGCAGTGTTAATAATAACGCTCTTGTCACCCTTTCAATTCCCGTTTTTAAATCAGTATGCGACAGTACGGTCACATCAAAGAATAACTGGTTAAGGGTAGGGGTTGGCGGAAAATTATTAGCAATTACTTCAATTTGATTAGGATTCTCTATAATAATGTCGCCTTTTGCAAGATGATTATATAATAATCCATATAATTTATTACTTTGGCTATTATATATATATTCTATAGCCTGATAGTATTTAAAAGCACAATCAGCAGGTTGATGCATAGTGTCAATAGTAGAGAGTGCGTTAACCGTTAGCTGTTGTCTTAAAGAAGGTGAATCATAAATTCTATCAAAAGCTTCAGTAAGTTGAGAGAGGCTAAAGTTATCTGGTAACATTAAGACACTATCTTTATTAAGATACGCCATACTACCATTTGCATTCACAATAGTTGGTAAGCCATAATTTAAGCAGTCAAGAACGGTACCTGAGGTTTCGCCTCGGGATAAGGTACGTAATTGAACCCCCATATCTGCTGCTTGTAAATATAATCTAAATTCATCTAAATCCACCCACTCTGTAATGGTAATTCTGTTTTGTAATTCTGCAGAGCTAATAGTCTGTAAAATCTCCTCACCATACTCTCCAGAATCATTCTTTCCAACAAAAATTAAATAAGCATTTGGGTTAGAAGAAATTTTAGATTCAAGAAAGGCTTTAGCTATTTCTAAACTTAGTTTAGTCTTACCTATAATACCAAATGAGCAAACAATAAAAGCATTCTCCGGTAGCCCTAATTTCTGTCTAGCAGCCTTCTTGTCATTTACCGTTGGCTTTTCTCTAAGATGAGGTATTAAATGCCAATCCTTAGATGTACTTAAACCATACCATTGATCTGCCAAGTCTTTAGAATTCTCACTATGAACAATGATACCTAAGGAATCTTGGATTACTTTTAAATTAGTAGGGTATTCCCAAATAGCTTGTTTAGGGTAAGATTCTTGTTCTAGCGCTTGAATTGCTGGATAGCCATGACTATAATAAAGATTTTGTTTTAAAGAAAATGGTGGATTTTTTTTCCAACTCATATAACCATACATATTAGATAAGTAAAAGTCATGTAATATAACTATACCTGGATATAATGGTAACAAGTTTAACATATAACTATGGAATTCTGAATTCCCCATTTGATAGATAATTCTTTCAAAACTTCGTGCATATTGAATAAACCACTCAACTTGACGAACTTTTAAGTTTGACTTTATCCATGTATCTGTAGTTTCATATCCATCTACTATTACAGTAATCTCATAATAATTAGATAGATACATTAATAACTCGCTACTATAATCACTAATTCCGCTACGAGCAGGTGGTATAGGTGAAAAGTAAGCTAATCTTTTTTTATTAGAAATAGGTAAATTTGAATTTTGCTTTGTAGTCAAGCTATTTGTTCTGACATTCATTCCTAAAAATGCAAGTATTTCATCAGCTACTAAATTAAGGTTATTATTAAATTCAAGCTGGAGTATATTAGGCGATGCTATATTTTGATGAGTTGGTAGTTGATTGAATTGAATATTTGTATTATTAAGCTTATAACTGAAATTAGTTAGATTAATGATTAAATCTACTTTATGATTTGATGGAAATAATTGTTCATTCATTATATTTACATATTCTTCTCTAGCTGAATTACAGTTGACTAAAACAGTAGGAATATCTAAAAATTTTTTAAAACTAAGAATAATATCATCTCTGATAATACTAGATATATTAAAAATTAGTAAGAAATCTGGTTCCAATTCACCTATAAAAGTCTCACGTATTGCTTCATTAAAATCTTTTTGTGCAGATGTAAAATTCTCAACAGCATCATAAATATAATCAAAAAAATAAATATTTTCCTTTGGCAAAAATTCTAATAAATAAGCTTGTAATTCCTTCGAAACATCATAAAATTTAGCATTTAAAATAATATAAATTTGATTATTAAATTCGTTTAAAGATATACTTTTTACTAATTTATTAATATTATCATATAAGTTTTTATCAAATTTATCTGATAACTGGCTAATCTGCAAATCAATAACTATACGCATAAAGATAATCTCAGTAATATAATATTATAAAAATAAGGTTAAGTATAAAACATAAAAAACAGTAATAATATATTTGTGTTATTTTAATTTTTTATTTGTATATAACTTTTTTAAGCCTGTAACTTCAAGTAAATTATTTTTAAGTTTAGGACGAGCATTAACATAATCAATTACTGATTTTGCTTGAGTAACAGTACTATTAGTTATATTTTTAACATTTTTTACTGTGTTTTTAGTAGCTTTAAATGGATTTAACAATTGCCATACTCCGTCAAGATGTAATTCATTTATTTGTTGGTTAGCCTTTTCAATTATTATTTGTTGTTGACTAATAAGAGAATGAAGATATTCAGTATTTTCTTTAATATTTTCAAGCATTAGTTTTTCTATATTATATGTATTTTGGTTATTATTATAATTATCAAAAGCAAGTGGATTTTGATTTTGTAATAGATTTTTTAAATGTTCATTTTCTTCATTTAATTCTTTATTAGTTTTAATTAGAGTTTCTCTATTTAATTCTAGATTAGTAATTACTTCATGTTGCCAATTTGCATGTCTATCTAAAGCTTTTAACTGTTCATCTAATGAATTTAACTCAATATATTGGTTATTAATATAAGTATTTAAACGTTCTATTTCTGTCTGCATTGTATTGAAGCTATCAGTAGAAAGTTCAGTAACTTTTTGAGAAGGATTTCCCAAAATAGTATTAATTTTAGCATTTATAAGGTTAACATTTGAATATAAAGGATTAATCAATTTTGACATAAAGAATACCATTTAATAATAAAAGGAATAAAATTTATATTACAGTCTTTTTATCACATAACAAACAAAATTTTTTAAAAAATGAAATTTGTGTATATGCATTAAAAATATACAATTAAAAATATAACGATTTCAATTTTAAATTAAAAACTATACGAAGTAAAATATATATCTTTTTAATACTATTTGCCTAATAAAACCTACCAAATCTTTAATTTCGTATTGACGGTAGGAGTCATAATTAAAGTGTTGAAAGTGGGGTAGATATTGATAAAAATAAGTTATTATCAAAAATGGCATTGGCTTTAAAGATAGATAACATTATACTAGATACTTATAATAAATATTAGTTGTAAATAATCTGCTGATTTGAAAAGAAAATTTATTTATGGAAAAAATTAACCACGCCGTCATTCCCGTTGCAGGCTTCGGCACTCGTATGTTGCCGTTATCAAAAGCCGTACCAAAAGAACTTCTGCCATTGGGCAATAAGCCTGCTATTCAATATGTAATTGAAGAGGCTATTGCAGCAGGGCTCACCAATATCGTGTTGGTAAATCATGCCCAAAAAATCGCCATTGAAAACTATTTTGACATCAATGCCGAGCTAGATACACAACTTCGTAGTAAAGATAAAAATGAACTCGCGGATAGCTTAAACTGGCTGCCCGAGGGCGTAACTGTAACTAGCGTGCGTCAAGGCAAACCATTAGGCTTAGGTCATGCTGTTCTGCAAGCTCGAGCTATTGTGGGTGATAATCCATTTGCTGTTTTATTGCCTGACGTCATTCTCAATCCCTTTACCACAAATTATAAAACCCAAAACTTGGCGTTTATGCTTGCCGAATTTGCCAAAAATCAACACTCTCAAATTTTGGTTGATCCTGTATCATCTGAGAATGTACATAAATACGGTATTGCGAAACTTACTAATACTCAAATCATTGAGAAAACTGACATAAATCAGTCATTCCCTGTGACCTGCTTTGTCGAAAAGCCCAACCCCGAAGAGGCACCATCTAATCTTGCTGTGGTGGGTCGTTATGTGTTTACAAATGAGATTTTTGACTATCTTGCCAAAACTAAACCTAGTGTGGGCGGAGAAATTCAGCTGACTGATGCCATTGATGCCCTTATTAGCACCCAAGGCGTGGAAGTCGTTAGTATGGTGGGTAATAGCTTTGATGCGGGTGATATGACAAGCTATATGCAGGCATTTTGTTATTTTGCTGATAAACTATTAACAAAATAGGTCAAGTAAATGACGGCTCTATCTTCTCAACCTAGTTGGCACATATTACAACAACTTACCAGTAACATTCCTTCATTATCACAATTATTTCAAAGTGATCTACAGCGGGGCGAGCATTATCACGTCGAAGCCTGTGATATTTATATGGATTTTAGTAAACAAAAACTTGATGATAAAGTTTTGCAAAGCCTTATAAAACTTGCCAAAGAAAGCCATTTAGAACAACAAATTCATCGCCTATTATCTGGTGAAGTGGTTAATGATACTGAAAACCGTCCCGCCTTGCATACTGCTTTACGTTTATCTTTATCCGAGACCTTAATCGTGGCAAGTGAAAATGTAACTGAGCAAGTGCATGCCAGCTTAAAAAAAGCAGAAAATCTTGTTGAGCGTATTCGTAACGGGTTATGGCGTGGCTACTCAGGCAAGGCAATGACTGATGTTGTCAATATTGGCGTAGGTGGTTCTGACCTTGGTCCTTTAATGGCAACAACTGCTTTGAGTGAGTGGACTGACACCCATATTCGCGTACATTTTGTATCAAATATGGATGGTACACAGCTTGATAGTTTGCTTAAAATACTCAATCCACAAACCACGTTGTTTATTATTTCTTCAAAGTCATTTTCTACGCTTGATACGCTATCAAATGCTAAGACAGCGTTGGCTTGGTTGCTAACAAGTCACGATAATAAAGCAACGGTATTACGCCGTCATTTTATTGGGGTATCGACCAAAGCGGATAAAATGAGCGAATGGGGTATCCACCCAGATAATCAGTTAATGTTATGGGACTGGGTTGGTGGTCGTTTTTCGATGTGGTCAGTGATTGGTTTGGCGATTGCCATAAAAATTGGTATGCCCAATTTTTATGAATTGTTAGCTGGGGCAAATGAGATGGATAAGCATTTTGCGACCACTGATTTTCGCCAAAATTTACCTGTGCTAATGGGTTTGATTGGGGTTTGGAATAGCACGTTTTTACACATTAATGCCCACGCCGTATTACCGTATGATGGACGTTTGTCATTTTTCCCCAATTATTTGACACAATTGGAGATGGAAAGTAATGGTAAATCCGTGAATCGTCAAGGTGAAATGGTTAATTATGACACCTGCCCGATTCTATGGGGGGATATTGGTTCAAACGCTCAACATGCCTTTTACCAATTGCTTCATCAAGGTACCCAAGCGGTCAGCTGTGATTTTATCGCACCGATTCAACGCTACGCTGATGCCCAGCAAGTGAATCCAAATTTGATTGAGCAACATGAACTGTCGTTAGCCAATTGTTTGGCGCAAAGTCAAGTTTTGGCATTTGGTAATTCAGCTTTATCTAACACGCATCATACCGCAATTGATAAGTTCAAAAATTATCGCGGCAATCAGCCATCAACTACCTTATTACTTAAGCAATTAACACCAAAAACACTTGGTTCATTAATTGCTTTGTATGAGCATAAAGTCTATGTGATGAGTGTCATTTGGCAAATCAATCCCTTTGACCAATGGGGGGTAGAAGTGGGTAAGGTTATGGCAAATTCAGTGTTTGAAGCCCTCAAATCTGACAATAATGCTGAAAAATTTGACAGTTCAACCAATACCTTATTAAAGGTAATAAAATCGACCCAGAGCCAATGATGCTAAATAAAATGACCATTAAAGTGATGAACCAGCTATGAAAAAAACGGTTTATGTTATCGGTTGTACGCATGAGGCGGTCAATGCGTGTATTTTGCTCGCTACGCTTGAGTATCATGCGATCTTACTGTGTGATCAGTTAAGTCTACAGCAAGTATTGAACGACTACCAATTTGACCGACAAATGGTGTTATTGTGGCAATTATTTGTAACCCAAGGCGATATTGTGATCAAGCCATTTCCTACGGAGGCAGAGCCAGTGTTGTGCCAAGTGAGTGATATTTGGCTATTTGTGGACGGCTTAACTGAGCAAACACTGAATAATATTGCTAAGTTACACTTTAATCCAACCACGCAAATTTTAATAAGTGGGGTAAACGCAATAGGAGAAATCAATCAATTTGCTCAATGTTTGACAACTGCTTGGGTGTATTATTTGCCGTTTATTTTTATGAAAGATGGGGCGAATTTTAACTCGTTTTTCCAAGCCGATTTGGCACTCATTGGCGAAAAAACTATTAATAGCTGTGATAAAAATCCGATTTTATTATTTTTTATGGGTAAAAGTGATAAACACTTTGTTACTGACATTAAAACGGCTGAATTTGCCCGCAGCAGTATTATGGGGATGTTGGCAACACGATTATCCTTTATGAATGAAATGGCGCGCCTTGCCGATAGCGAAGGGATAAATATTAAAAATATTGAGCAGATTTTAGGCTTGGATAAACGCATTGGTAAGGATTATCTTAAAGCAGGTTGGGGATTTGGCGGTAAATCCTTGCCTTCTGAGCTTGGGTTTTTAATTGATAAATTCGAGCAAAACCAAGTTGAAACTGCCTTACTTGAATCAGTCAAAACCATTAATGAAGACCAAAAAGAATTTATTTTTCGCAAATTTTGGCAATATTTTGATGGCTTTATCGAAAATAAAACGGTGGTAATTTGGGGCGCAGGCTATCGTAATGGGACAGGTCGCACCACCAATTCCGCGATTCATCCGTTACTTAAACTATTATGGTCATATAATATCAAGACCGTTATTTTTGCTAACAATACCAAAGAAGAACTGCTAGAATTATATAGCGATACGCCTTTGTTTTCGTTAACTGATAATGCATACACTGCATTACCAACGGCTCAAGCCTTATTTATCATTAACTGGTCACTGCCCATTACCCCAGATGTTAATCAGTTAAATGAAGTCGCATTGCCAGTATTTGATGCCAAAAATGTGTTAAAAGATGGACAAATTAGTCAATTAGCCGGCTTTTACACAGGCATTGGCTGCAAAGGTCAGACTCAGCTAGGGCAGCAATCATGACAACAAATATAAAAAAAATCCTCGTCACAGGCGGAGCGGGCTATATCGGCTCACATACCTTAATCGAACTGGTGCAAGCGGAGTTTGTGCCGGTGGTCTATGACAATTTATCTAATAGTAGCCCAAAAGCCATTGAGCGGGTGCAAGACATTGTCGGGCAAACAATCGACTTTATTAAGGGTGATATATTAGATAAAGATCTGTTAGCCAAGACATTTGCTGAACATGAGTTTTTTGCGGTCATTCATTTTGCTGGTTTAAAAGCGGTCGGTGAATCTGTTGCTAAGCCGTTAATGTATTATCAAAATAACGTGACAGGCACGCTAAATTTACTGGAAGTGATGGGGCAACATAACGTCAAAAACATTATTTTTTCTTCATCAGCAACCGTGTATGGCGACCCTGAAACCTTACCCATTGTGGAAACCTCGCCACGCTCTGCGACCAATCCGTATGGGCAAAGCAAGCTGATGATTGAGCATATTTTGCAAGATTTAGCCATCGCGGATAAGGACTGGCAAGCCATTGCGTTACGCTATTTTAACCCGATTGGGGCGCATCATACGGGCACGATTGGCGAAAATCCCAACGGCATTCCCAATAATCTGATGCCGTATGTTAGCCAAGTGGCGGTGGGCAAGCTGGAAAAACTGTCGGTGTTTGGCGATGACTATGACACAGTGGACGGCACAGGCGTGCGAGATTATATTCATGTCGTGGACTTGGCAAAAGGGCATGTGGCAGCATTGCAATATTTGCAGACCCAACAACAACTTGGATTTGAACCGATTAATCTTGGGACAGGCAAAGGCACCTCGGTGCTTGAACTGGTGAATGCCTTTATCAACACCACAGGGCAAAAAGTAGCGTATAGCATTGCCCCCCGCCGAGCAGGGGACATTGCAAGCTGCTATGCCAGTAGCGATAAAGCCAAGCAAGTTTTGGGCTGGCAAGCCGAATTTGGTATCGAAAAAATGTGTGAAGATACCTGGCGGTGGCAAAGCCAAAATCCGCAAGGGTATGAATGAGAAGCAATGGGTATGAGGGCGTATTAAATACGCCCTTTTTTTTGGTAAAATTCTGATGCAAAAAAAATAGAGATTTTACTTGACCCAAGCGTTTGGTAAGCGATAATAGCAGGTTAATTTTATGGATTTTTGCTATCTTACCAAGTGGTCTAGATTAATTTGAGCTAATTGGTATATTGCTTGTAGTCGTTTGCCAGTCTTGTTTACGTCTAATTTTTTGCTCTTATTGCCGAGTTGTTCATGAGCCAAACTGTTGATAATTTTACCCATGAAACCGTGTTGTTGAAAGAAACGGTGGCTAGTGTATTGGGGGTAAATTTAACGCAATTTGCCGAGCCCCACTTTAAAGCGCTTAAAAAATCCGGTATTTTTGTCGATGCGACCTTTGGGCGAGGCGGGCATAGCAGATTGTTGCTAGAGTATTTGAGCGAAGATGCTCGATTAATCGTGTTTGACAAAGATCCGCACGCCATTGCAGTTGCCCAAGCGTTAGCAAAAAATGACAAACGGGTTACCTTGGTGCATGATAGTTTTGCTACCCTAAGCCAGGCATTGCAGCAGCTTCACATTGATAAGGTGGATGGCATTATGGCGGATTTGGGTGTCTCAAGCCCGCAGCTCAATGATGGCAGCCGGGGCTTTAGTTTTATGCGAGATGGCGCCGTTGATATGCGGATGGATACCAGTCGCGGGCAGTCGGTGGGCGAGTGGCTCGCAAGTGTCGATGAAGAAACGCTTGCCAATGTGCTGTATGAGTATGGCGAGGAGCGCCACAGCCGGCGAATTGCCCGAGCAATTAAACAGATGCCAGATTATAACTCAACGCTTGCGCTTGCCGAAACCATCAAACAAGCCCATCCCAATTGGCAAAAAGGCAAGCACCCTGCCACCCAGAGTTTTCAAGCAATGCGAATTTTTATCAATAATGAATTGGGCGATATTGAGGCATTTCTTGAGCAAGCACTCCAAGTGTTGGCAGTGAATGGCAGGCTTGCGGTGATTAGTTTTCACTCACTAGAAGATCGCATTATCAAGCAATTTTTGCAAAAACATAGCAAAGGGCAATACCCTGAAGATGAAAACTTGCCCATGCCGCCCAAGCGTCCAAAGCGCTTGTCAAAGCCTGAGCGTATTGCCCCTAGCGAAGCAGAAATCAAGGCCAACCCACGGGCAAGAAGTGCGTGGCTACGCGCGGCAACCAAACTGGCTGATACACCCAATTAGCCAAGGGCTATAAGCAACTTGTCTGAGTGAAAGTAAGTTGGCTAAACCCAGTTCATAATCGATTTGATAATTAATACTTTTTGACCTAATCCATCCTTGATGATAGGTGATTGAATAAACAGGCTTGATGTTCTATGATGCCAAACGCTAGTCCCACCGCCAAAATACCAATGACTGATGACGACAAAAATACAAAGGAGAGGGCGCATTCACCAAATTCAGTCGTGGATAACACAGCCGCAACTAAACCCACGCCTAGCGCAAAAAAATCAGGAACGGGGGCAAATGCGCAAGGTACCTCAAAAAGTAACAAACCACGCACCCGCTCAAAAGCCACTACCGCCCCTCAAGCAACGCCAAACCCTACCTTAGAGGGTGTGGGAGGTACAATTGCTGATATTTTAGACACCGATTATCGGGGCATAAGTCTATATACGGTGGCGATGTTATTGTTGACGATCGCAATTTTATGGACAGGCATTAAAACCGCACAACAAATTCAAGAATACCACCATGTATATGGGCAGATGACCAAGCTAAAAAAAGACTTTCGACAATTACAGATCGAGCGTCAGCGTATGCTTATTGAACAGCAAACCTTTAGTGGTACCCCACAAGTCACCAATCGAGCCGTGACTCAGCTTAACATGTTTTATCCCAATTTATCAGACCGTATGATTATCCATGCCAATACCGTAGTCGTGCCGCCTACAGGGAACACAGTGCCCAACCTGTCGTCCACACCACAAGCCCCTGAAGTTTCTAAAGCCTCCGCTGTCAATTCGCCGATTGACCCACAATCTCAGCACTAAGGACAATAAGGCGATACCATGACTAAACGATCCACTTCTGAGCAAAAACAATCATCCATCATGCCAAAAATCACGCTGCCAAAACGTCGTCACAATGCGCTCAATGCAACGACTACCAGCGCTGCCCCTAATGCAGCAAAAAATACCAAATCCCGTACCAGCAGCGTGGTACGCAAAAATGGGGCATCCCTCAAAGGCAGTGTTGAGCAAGATAGCTTACGCTTTAAGACGGTTTGGTTTTTTATGGCGATAGGCTTTGCTGCGCTCTTTATTCGGCTAGCGTATGTCCAAATTATCAATAAAAGCTATTATCAAGATAAAGGCAATAGCTTAATCACCATGACTCGGGTAGAGCCTTCCTATCGCGGGATGATTACCGATCGTAACAACATGCCGCTGGCTATCTCAGCGCCGTTAGTCACACTCACCTTTAGCCCACATGAGTATGCAGTCGAATATTATGAACTTAAAGGTCGACTTCAAGAGCTGCAAAAAGCCAAACCGGGTAAAAGTGTCAATGCAGAAATTGCTCGAATTACAAAACGCCTAAAAGATATGGACTTATCGCGATTAGCGGCGCTGACAGGCATCAATGTCAGCGAGTTTCAAAATGCGGTGCGGCTCAATGATAATGTCAACCTCAATGACAAAGAAGCGGTTAAAGCGGTGCTACCGACCGGGGCAGGCTCGCATTATTTTTTACTGCGTAAAGATGCCGACCCAGAATCGGTGAAAGCGATTACCGATGCCAATTTTGTGGGCGTCAATGCCGAAAATTTTTATCAGCGGTTTTACCCGCAGCCACAACCCAATGCCCAGTTGCTAGGCTTTATGGCACGTAGCAATGACAAAGGCGAGGGGCACTATCGAGGGCAAGCAGGCATTGAGCGCGTATTTGAGCAGATGCTCGCAGGCGAAGACGGCAAAGTGATGTTGATGCGCGATGCCAAAAATAACAGCATCAAAGAAATCGAGCAAATCAAACCTGAAGTGGCAGGCAAAGACCTACAGCTTACCGTCGATTCACGGCTGCAATATATCTTGTATCAAGAACTTGAAAAAGTCGGACGCCAACAAAAAGCCAGTTGGGCGACAGGTATGATTGTCGATGTCAACTCAGGCGAAGTGTTGGCCATGTCTAATTGGCCATCCTTTAACCCCAATGACCTTAATAGCATGACCAATGAAAACCAGCGTAACCATGCGGTCATGGACGTGTTAGAGCCAGGCTCGGTGATGAAGCCGATTACCGTGGCAACGGGGTTAAAATCGGGGCAATACACGGTCAACTCGCGTATCAACACCAGCCCTGGTAGTATGGTGGTACAAGGGCATACCATTCGTGACCATGCCAATTTAGGCGTGATTAGCCTACAAACGCTCTTACAAAAATCCAGTAACATTGGGGCAGCAAAAATCGCTCTGTCGTTGCCTGCATCTGTGATGAGCGATAGCCAAAAAGCCTTTGGGTTTGGCAAAAAAACCAGCCTTAATTTCCCCGGTGAAGTCGCAGGGGTCGTGCCCACGCCTAATGATAACGAAATCGCTCGCCGTGCTACTGTGGCATATGGTTATGGCTTACAAGTGACATTGGCGCAGCTTGCCCAAGCCTACACGACCCTTGGGGCGGGCGGGGTGATGCACCCATTAACTATTTTAAAAAGCACCCGTGATAATGCGTTAAATAGCAATAACCCAAGCAATGTCTCTGTGCCGTTTGCCAAGCCCCAAAGTATTCAAGTGCTTAAACCCGCCGACGCCAATGCTGTCGTTAATATGATGACCTCGGTCACAGAGCCTGGTGGGACGGCGGTACTCGCTGCCATTGATGGCTATAAGGTCGCCGGTAAAACAGGGACAGCAAGACGCACCAAGCCCACAGGCGGTTATTATGAGAACAGTTATCGTACTTCGTTTGTGGGTATCGCCCCTGCCAGTAACCCGCGTTTTGTCGTAGCGATTATGGTCGAAGACCCACAGCTACAAAAATTCGGTGGTTTGGTTGCCGCCCCTGTGTTCAAAAATGTGATGAAAGAAACCTTACGGCTGTACAATGTGCCATTTGACAAAGGATTGACAGGCAAAGAGCAACAGGCAGTCGATGCCGAAAGTGCCAACGATTTGTAATGGATCAAACTTATAAGGAACAATGGATGAACTTACAACAATTTAAACTCGCCCCAATGCTTCAATCCCCACTACAAACCGTTGCCAATCTTGAATTTAATAACTTTGCTATTGATAGCCGAAAAGTGCAAAAGGGTAACGCCTTTATCCTTTTAAAAAGCCAAAATCCCAATGCAACGTTTGATTTAGAAACCTTACACGGATATCTTGCGCAAGTTAACGATAACGCCGTTTTTGTACTTTCTGAGCTTGATGTTTCTACAATTGCAACTCAGTTTGATTTGCCCATTGTGTATTTACCCCATATCCGAGACTATTTGGGCGACTTAATCGCGCAAAGCTTACAAATTCAAGCTCCTAAGCGGCTACCGGCCATCATCGCTACCACAGGCACCAATGGTAAAACCACGGTTAGCCAACTTGTCGCCCAGTTGATAAGCCATAGTGGCAAAAAAACCGCCGTGATGGGTACCGCAGGCAATGGTTTAATTGCCGAGAATGGGGATTTAAACCTTGTACCCGCTACCCACACCACGCTTGAAGTGTTTAATCTACATCATGCCGTGTATGACTTTGCTAAACAAGGTGTGCAAGTGCTATCGATTGAAGCCAGTTCGCATGGCTTACATCAACAGCGCTTGCAAGGCTTACCAATACAAGTGGCGATTTTTACCAATCTATCCCGTGACCATCTTGATTATCACAAGGACATGGATGATTACGCTCGTGCCAAAGCCAAACTGTTTGACAACGCCCTTTTCCCAAAACTAACGCATGCCGTTATCAATCTTGACGATAACTTTAGCGAATTGATGGTTAATACCGCTAAAAAATCGGATTTAACCGTATGGACATATAGTTTAAGCGATGAAAAAGCCGACTTTTTTGCCAAAACCATCACCCCAAGTTTACAAGGCGTTGAGTTGTCTATCATCACCCCCCAAGGCGAGCTAAATGTGACAAGTCCACTGTTAGGGCGTTTTAACGTGGCAAATTTGCTCGCCAGTATCGCTGGCGCAATGGCATTAAATGCTTCGCTTGAGCAATTACAACACGCCATTCCAAAGCTCAAAGGGGCGACAGGACGTATGGAGAGAGTGCCGTCACCTGATAATTCAAAGCAGGGCTGTTTTATCGTGGATTATGCCCACACGCCAGACGCACTTGAGCAGGTTTTAACCAGCCTAAAATCGCATTGCACAGGCGAGCTGTGGGCGGTGTTCGGCTGTGGCGGCGACCGTGATAAAGGCAAACGCCCACTGATGGCTCAAGTCGGTTTAACGCTTGCCGATAGGGTGATTTTGACGGCGGACAATCCGCGCACCGAAGATCCGAATATGATTTTAACCGATATGCAAAACGGCATGCGCTGTGAGCAACATGTCAAGGCGATTATTGAGCCAGACCGCCGTCAAGCCATCGAGTATGCGGTAGCAAATGCCAAGCCCAATGACATTGTGGTGATTGCGGGCAAAGGGCATGAAACGTATCAGGAAATTAACGGCGTGCGGTATGATTTTGATGATAAAATCGTGGTAAGTAAGGCGTTAGAAAAGTTTGGTAAATAATTAAATGTTTTTGTTAAAGGTGAGTGTGTAGGGTGGGTTAGCCGTCTGTTTGGCGTAACCCACCGATTTAAAAAATAGCATTACCTTGATTTTATGGATGATAAAAATAAGGAGGTTAGCCATGATTGAAAATGGACAACGAACACAAGTTATTGATGGCTTAACCTTTAAATTAATGGGTGATTGCTTTCCAGAACAATATGATGTCTATGATGAAAATAATCAAGAAGTCGCTTATGTGCGATTACGCCATAGTGAACTGTATGTGGCTCATCCTGTTACGAATGAATATTGGTGGAATACCAGTAATTGGGACACGGCTTTTCCAAAAGATAGACGATTAAAAGGTTATGGTTGTTTTGATGACGATGAAGAACGCACGTATTTTTTAAATTTGATTGCCAAAATTATCCATAAAAAATTGCAAAATCCCAGTTGGGAAGTGTGGCAAGAAAATGGTTTATTAAAACTAATTGATTAGAGCCAAAAATGATGAACCAACTAAAACTGACATTAATCCCTTTCACCTACCCCATTGACAATCAAGACTATACTATCAAGATTGGCGAGTTTTTGATTGATGAAAAGCCTTTGTGTGACTGGCTAGGGATTGAACGAGATTTAGGTAATTGTGATACCGATTTGGTAGGCGATAAATTATATATTGGGCATTTTTTGCGCAAATTGACAGGTGAAGCACCCCCTTATAATCAATTAGCAACGCCGACTGTCATTTTATACCGCTGTCATTGCGGTTGTGATGATTGTGGCGTGGTATCAGCCAAAATTATTATCACCAAAACCCAAGTCATTTGGCAAAATGTGGGTTATGAAGATGATGACGATGTGGAAGAAAGTGAAATGGATGAGTTTGATAAATGGTAATTAACACGGCTAAATTTTGCTTTTGATAAAGCCCAATATTTTGCGGAAACTGAACGCTTTAAGCAATATTTAAATAACAAAAGTTAAGAAAAAGAGACACCCAAAATGACCTCATACCAATGGCAACGCCACAACCTCACCGAAGCCGTCAAAGCGTTAAACCCAAGCTGGAACGGTGAATTTGACAAAACCGCTACCCGTATTATCACCGACACCCGCAAACTTGAACAAGGCGATATTTTTCTTGCCATCAAAGGCGACAACTTTGACGGACACGACTATCTACAAACCGCCAAAGATAAAGGAGCGGTTTTAGCCATCGTTAGTAAACAGATTAATAGCGACTTACCCCAACTGATTGTTAGCGATACCAAACTGGCATTGGGCAAACTCGGACAATACCGCCGTGACCAACACCCAAACCTTAAAGTCGTTGCTATCACAGGCTCAATGGGCAAAACCACCGCCAAAGAAATGCTCGGCAGTATCTTAAATCAAATTGCCCCAACCTTGATTACCCGTGGCAATCTGAACAATGACTTGGGCGTGCCAATGATGTTATTGGAACTCACCGATGAACATCGCTATGCGGTGATGGAACTCGGGGCAAACCACGTGGGCGAAATCGCCTATACGACCCAGCTTGTTAAACCTGATGTGGCATGTATCTTAAACATCGGTACGGCGCATTTGGGGGAGTTTGGCGGGCGAGATAATATTGCTAAAACCAAATCTGAGATTTATCAAGGTTTAAGTAAACAAGGCGTGGCGGTTGTGCCATTTGGCGATGATTATTTTGCTACGCTTTTAAACAACGCCCAACAATTTACCCAAAATATCCTCACCTTTGGTGAGCGTGATGTGTCACTGGCGGATGCAGGTGTGGATATGGCACAAGCCAAAGAAATTGGCTTGACCGATGACGATACGGTTTTACTGATGGGCGATGTGTTTGCCGATGATGTTGAAATGGGTGAAACAGGCAACGACAGCACCTTTAGTCTAAATTTTAACCTAGAAATTGATGACATTGAAAGTGCCGATGTGTATTTGCCGTTTGCAGGCGCGCATAACGTGGTTAACGCATTGGCAGCGGCGGCATGTGCCAAAGCATTAGGCTTGGAAATTGATACCATTGCCAAAGGGTTGAGCACAGCCCAACCTGCCAAAGGACGCCTAAATTTTAGCAAATTTACCAATGCGATAGGCGTACATACACTGATTGATGATACCTATAATTCTAATCCGTCAGCGGTATTGGCGGCGGCAACTGTATTATCCCAACAAGATGGCTATAAAATCTTGGTTTTGGGTGATATTGGCGAATTGGGTGATGAAGCGGTGAGCGAACACAGCAAACTTGGCAAAAATTTAATGGGCATCGCGATTGATGAGCTATTGGTCGTTGGTGATTTAATGGCAAATACTGCTCAAATAGCCAATGACAATAAAGCCGATTTTGCAAAACATTTTGCCAATAAAGATGATTTAACTGCGTATCTAAAAAAATTATTGAATGAACAATATTGCAGCGTGCTGGTCAAAGGTTCGCGTTTTATGGCAATGGAAACGGTATTGCAAGATTTGATCACTGATACAAAAACTGCGTGATTTTTAGGGGCAATCTTTTTACAATAGGGCATTTTTAATTTAGATTTTTCAATAATTTTTAATTTTTTTAACAATCAAGTCATGGACTAGATTGTGACAATCCACCATACCGCCAAAGGAGACAACCTGTGTTATTGTGGTTATGTGAATGGTTAAGCCAATATTTTTCCCCATTTTCGGCGGTATCGTCGCTCACATTGCGGGTGCTGCTTGCGGTATTAACGGCACTTGGCTTGAGCATGTTGTTTGGCGAAGGGGTGATTGAGCACCTACGCGCTTTAAAGTACGGCCAAGCGGTGCGTAGCGATGGTCCACAATCACACCTTAAAAAACAAGGCACACCCACAATGGGCGGGGTGTTGATTTTGGGCAGTATTTTGGTTACCACTTTGCTATGGGCAAACCTTGCCAATCCATATGTCTGGATTTTACTAGTGGTGTTGGTGATTTTTGGCGCAGTCGGTTGGGCTGATGACTGGCTAAAAATTAAATACAAAGACCCCAAAGGATTGATTGCTCGCAAAAAGTATTTTTGGTTATCAGTGGGGGCATTATTTGTTGGAATTTCGCTGTATTGGATTGCCAAAAACCAATCTGACCCAATGACTGTGGCGGCGATGCAAGACTTATTGATTCCGCTATTTAAAAACTGGCATATTGCTTTTTCTAAAGTGCCGTTTGGGTTAGCCTTTATTATTTTTACCTATTTTGTGATTAACGGCACGTCCAATGCAGTTAATCTCACCGATGGCTTGGATGGCTTAGCGATTTTTCCTGTGGTGCTCGTCGCTGCGGGGCTGGGCGTATTTGCTTATATTTCTGGCAATGCCGAATTTGCCCACTACTTGCATGTGCCGTATATCGCTTATAATAGTGAAGTTGCCGTAATCTGTGGCGCGATGATTGGGGCAGGCTTGGGATTTTTATGGTTCAATGCTTATCCTGCTAAAGTATTTATGGGTGATGTGGGGGCATTGGCCTTGGGCGGTATGCTTGGGACAATTGCCGTTATGACGCGCCAAGAAATGGTACTACTTATTATGGGCGGAATATTCGTGGCAGAAGCGATTTCGGTGATGCTACAAGTCGGCTCATTCAAAACCCGTAAAAAACGTATCTTTCGTATGGCACCTTTGCATCACCATTTTGAGTTGGGCGGTGTTGCCGAAACCCAAGTGGTCGCCCGCTTTTGGATAGTGACCATTATTTTGGTGGTTTTGGGTTTAATGACACTAAAATTGCGTTAAACTCACTAACATCTATAAAGCCGTTGTCAGTTGATAACGGTTTTTTATTTGATTAAAGAGAAAATGATGAAACATCTTTTAATCTGTCCCATTTGCCAAAGCCCGTTAATCATCGGTGAAAAAACATGGCAATGTACGGGCGAACCTTCTGTCACTAATCCACAAAACCGACAGCACAGTTTTGATGTTGCCAAACAAGGCTATGTCAATCTACTACCTGTACAACATAAAAAAAGCAAAAACCCCGGTGATATGCAAGCATCGATACAAGCACGTCAGCGGTTTTTGTCCGCCAATTTTTACCAGCCACTTTTAGAAAAACTGCAACAACTTTGCCAAACGTCGGTCACCCAATCTACCACTTGGCTTGATGTCGGTTGTGGCGACGGGTTTTATACGCAAGGCTTTTTAAGCCTAGATCCTAAGACGTTAATTGCCCTAGATATTAGCAAACCTGCGGTAATGGTAACGGCTAAAACACTTAAAGCTGTCAAACATAACGACCTCAATACCCAAGTTTTTGCCGTGGTCGCTTCAGCATCTCAAGTCCCTATCGCAGATGATAGGGTGGATATTATCACCAGTATTTTTAGTCCGATTTTACCGCAAGAATTTAATCGTTTATTGGCAGACGATGGCCACGTTTTTATCGCCAAACCTGGCGAAAATCATCTATATCAAATGCGACAAGGCTTATTTGATGAAGTCATTGCGCATGATTCAGATAAGTTTATCGAAGCAATGTCACCCTTTTTCGTGTTAACAGATGAGCAGAAAATTCAGTATGACATAGAGGTTAATGCTGAGCAATTAACAGATTTGGTAAACATGACACCTTATACATTCCGAGCCAAACCAACGAATCGCCAAACGTTATTGGAAAAATGTGAACGTGAAAGAACGATGCAATTGACGGTGGATTTTGTTATTTATCAATTCACTAAACAATAAAGCCCAACATTACGTTAGGTTGGTTATAAATTAATCAAAAATTTTTCCTGTATTCATAATCCCATTCGGGTCAAATACCTTTTTGATTGCTCGCAAATAGCCAATTTCTGTTTCGGGGCGGGTGTAGTTTAAATACGGCTTTTTAGTCATACCCACGCCATGCTCGGCTGAGATTGAGCCGTTGTATTTTTGCACTGTTTCAAAGACATATTTATTCACCACTTGGCATTTATCAAAAAATTCATCTTTGCTCAAGTTTTCAGGTTTTAAAATATTTAAATGCAAATTGCCATCGCCGATATGCCCAAACCAACACACCTGAAAATCGGGATAATTGTCACTCACAATTTTATCAATATCGGCAATAAAATCAGGCACATGGCTAATCAGCACCGACACATCATTTTTATACGGGGTAAATACCGAGATCGTTTCAGAAATATATTCTCGCAGTTTCCACAGCTCTTGGGCTTGGGCAATCGACTGGCTCATCACACCATCAAGCACCCAACCTTGTGCCATGCAGTCCTCAAAAATCTGCATCGCCGTGTCCATAATCGGCTCATACGGCGCTTCAAATTCAAGCAAGGCATAAAATGGCGCATCCGTTTCAAACGGTTTTTGTACATGCCCTGTGGCAAGGAGTTTTTCAACCGCCACCTCATCAAAAAATTCAAACGCGGTCAAATCTAGCTTAGCTTGAAATGCGGATAGAATCTGCATGATACTGGCAAATTCTGGCACGCCAAGTACCATCACAGTGAGGTTTTTAGGCTTACGTTCAAGTTTGACTTGCACTTCGGTAACAATGCCAAGCGTCCCTTCCGCTCCGATAAATAAATGGCGTAAATCGTAGCCTGTCGCATTTTTTATCATGCCTTTATTGAGGTGCAAAATATCGCCTTTACCGGTGACCACGGTGAGACCTAAAATCCAGTTACGGGTCATGCCATATTTAATCACCTTAATACCGCCGGCATTGGTGCCAATATTGCCACCGATTTGGCTTGAGCCTGCCGAGGCAAAATCCACGGGGTAGTATAAGTCTTTGGATTCGGCAAAGTCTTGTAAGGCCTTGGTGATCATACCCGCCTGTACGTGTACCATACGGTCAGCGGGGTAAAAGTCGATCACTTGGTTCATTTTATCAAGGCTAATAACCACTTCGCCACTGCTTGCGACCGCACCCGCTGACAAGCCGGTACGTCCACCGCTTGGCGTGATGACGACGCCAAGCTCGTTGCAAAGTTTGACGATGGTTTGCACTTGTTCGGTGGTTTTGGGGAAAAGAATTGCTGAAGGCTTAGGGACAAAATGTTTTGTCCAGTCTTTGCCCCAGTGGTCTAGGCTGTCGGTATCGGTTTTGATTTGGGTTGGCTCAAAGCCGTGGGTCAAAAGTCGGTCAAGTAGGGTTTGGGTAGTGGTCACTGTTGATACTCTTTTTTAAGCGTCAGAAACAAGGAAAAATGGGATAAACTTTAACTTTGGAATAAATTGGTAATGTTTGCGATTAGCGGACATCAGTGGAATACCCAGATTTAATGCGGTTGAGGCAATCAAAGCATCATAAATTTGCATACTATGACTTAAATTATAAGCTTTTACTAAATCTATCGCTGTCGCTGTAATGGCGGACGTTATTGATAAAATCGTAAAATTATGCTGTTTGATAAATTTTTCAAAGGCTTGCTGTTCCGCCCGATTTCGCATACCTTGCAACATTTCCATATAAGTTACGGCACTTAGCTGTTTATCGGGTGTGTTCTCAATCATTGCAACGGCTTTGGCGTGCTGTCGTGTTCCCCAAATCAAAATATCTGTATCAAAGATTATCAAAATTACGTCCTTGTCTGATATCTGCTAAAATCGCATTAACTTCGTTTTGTTGCTGTTTGAGGTCGTCTGTATCACTAAAACGGTCTTGCCACATGGTATAAAAATCCAGTTCATCTGAATTTTTTTCCGTATTATCCCCATAAATTGGCCGTTGCGAATCAAGTAGCATCAACGCATTTTGATAGGCATTTTCTTTGATAAAATCAGACATAGCCATGCCCAATAGTTGCGAGGCTTGCTCAATTACGGCTTGTTTTTCGGGGGCAAAATCTAACGCTATCATTAGGTTTTCCTTTTTTAAGAGCGAAGTGTAAAATTTATCAAAAGTTGCACGGATTTCAGCATAATATTATGGATATTCATCGGTTTTCTACCTATTTTTATGATAGCATAAAGCACAATCATTGGTTAAATATTCTTAGGAGAAGGACACAAAATGCCACAAACGCTCTCATTTGAAAAAAATAAAATCCGCTTTTTGATGCTTGAAGGCCTGCATGACAATGCGTTCAAAGTCTTGCATGAAGCGGGCTATGATAATGTCGAAAACATCAAGACCGCCCTTGACCCAGACGAGCTCAAAGAAAAAATCAAAGATGTGCATTTTATCGGCATTCGCTCACGCACCAACTTGACCCGAGATATCCTTGAATCTGCCGAAAAGCTGATTGGTATCGGCTGTTTTTGTATCGGCACCAATCAAGTCGATTTGGACGCCGCCCGTGAACTTGGGATTCCTGTGTTTAACGCTCCCTATTCCAACACTCGCTCGGTTGCCGAATTGGTGCTGGCCGAGATTATCATGCTGATGCGGGGCATTCCTGAAAAAAATGCTGTCGTTCATCGCGGCGGCTGGAACAAATCTGCCAAAGACAGCTATGAAGTGCGGGGCAAAACGCTTGGGATCGTCGGCTATGGCTCAATTGGTACGCAGTTGTCGATTTTGGCAGAAAATATGGGCATGAAAGTGATTTATCACGATGTGGTGACCAAGCTCCCACTTGGTAACGCTCGCCAAGTCGCAAATTTGGAAGAACTTTTACAAAGAGCCGATATCGTCACCTTGCACGTGCCCGACTTACCCAGCACCCGCAACATGATAACCGCCAAGGAACTTGGCATGATGAAGCCAAAATCGCATCTGATTAACGCCGCTCGGGGTAAATGCGTGGATATCGAGGCGTTAGCGGCGGCACTTAAAAGTGGGCATATCATTGGGGCAGCGATTGACGTATTCCCCAAAGAGCCAAAATCTGCCGATGAAGAATTTGAATCGCCCTTGCGTGCCTTTGATAATGTGATTTTAACCCCGCATATCGGGGGTTCGACCCAAGAGGCGCAAGCCAATATTGGGCTGGAAGTGGCGGAAAAATTCGTGCGGTATTCCGATTTTGGCGATACAGTCACCGCAGTGAATTTCCCCAATGTCAGCGTACCACAAAAAGCCGGCACGCACCGTTTACTGCACATTCATAAAAACGTGCCGGGGGTCTTATCACAAATCAATAAATCCTTTGCCGATGCGCATATCAATATTTTGGCACAAAGCCTAATGACCGAAGAAGACGTGGGCTATTTGGTGATGGATGTGGGCAATGGTGATTCTGCCAAAGCGGTAGACGCTTTAAAAGCCATACCCGAAACAATTCGAGTACGAGTGTTGTTTTAGACCCAATTTTAATTTACTATCACATATCACACCTTGCATCTTTAGTAGGCTGCAAGGTTTTATTTTTTATTGGTATTTTTAAGCATACAAGGATTTGGCATGACACATTCGCAAGACATTATTGAAAAAACGGAACATTTTGGGGCAAAAAACTACTTACCACTACCGATTGTGATTAGCAAGGCGCATGGCATTTGGGTCGAAGATCCCGAAGGTAACCGCTATATGGATATGCTAAGCGCTTATTCAGCCGTCAACCAAGGGCATTGTCATCCAAAAATTATTGCCGCCCTCAAAGACCAAGCTGAGAAAGTCACCTTGACTTCACGGGCATTTTATAACGACAAATTGGGTGAATGGTACGAAAAAATCTGTCAACTGACCCATAAAAGCCATGCCTTGCCGATGAACACAGGTGCCGAAGCGGTCGAAACTGCCATCAAGACCGCCAGACGTTGGGGCTATCAGGTGAAAGGCGTGGAAACGGATAAAGCCGAAATTATCGCTTGTATTGGCAACTTTCACGGTCGCAGTATGGGCGCATTGTCGCTATCCTCTGATGCGGACTACAAGCAAGGCTTTGGCCCCATGCTAGGCGGAATTAAGCTGGTCGAATACGGCGATATAGATGCGCTACAAGCGGCAATTACCCCAAATACCGTTGCTTTTATTATTGAGCCAATCCAAGGTGAGGCGGGTATCAATATTCCCAAAACAGGTTTTATGCAATCGGCATTTGCCCTGTGCAAAGCCAATAATGTGCTATTTATCGCTGATGAAATCCAAACGGGACTTGGGCGCACGGGCAAGATGTTTGCTTGTGACTGGGAAAATATCATCCCTGACATGTATATCTTAGGCAAAGCCTTGGGCGGTGGGGTGTTCCCCATTTCGTGTGTGGTAGCCAATGAACCCATTTTGGGCGTGTTTAATCCAGGCTCACACGGCTCAACCTTTGGTGGTAATCCATTGGCGTGTGCGGTGTCTATAGCGGCTTTGGATGTATTGATTGAAGAAAACTTGCCACAAAAATCCGCCGAATTGGGCGAGTATTTTTTAAATGAACTCAAAAAAATTAATAACCCCGTTATCAAAGAAATTCGAGGACGTGGTTTATTTATCGGCATGGAATTAACCAAAGCGGCTCGCCCTTATTGTGAGCAGTTAAAAGAGTTGGGCTTATTGTGCAAAGAAACCCATGATACCGTTATCCGTTTTGCCCCGCCGTTGGTGATTAGCAAAGCCGAGATTGATGAGGCGTTACAAAAAATCCGTCAGATTTTTGAAAAGGCTTAATCCGTCACAACACCTATATTGTAAGTATCTTAAACTAGACAACCATTACTAGATAACCGTTACTAGATAATCATTACTGGATAACCAAGGATAAAACATAAAAAGTATCCTTTTTTAATACAACGGCACAAAGTTAATATTTAAGCAATAATCTTGACCATTCATCGACAAAATGCCGGTTTGGCTTAAGAAAACTTATGGTAATATATCTCCAATGATAAAGAATAGCTTAATAGCTAATTTAACATATTATAATTGATTTTAAGGAGTATATCATGAAAAAATATCTATTCGCCATTTTAGTGACCACAACTGCTTTGATGGGTGCAACATCGGCCAATGCAATGACACCAAAGACCTTACAGTATCATTGTCAAAGTGGCAAAAACATCAACGTCACTTATCATTTTAACACCCAAGGTATTCCAACCAAAGCGATCGCCCATTTAAATGGTAAAAACCGTGTCATGCCAATCAACTTGGCAAAATCTGATAATGTCGGCACCTTATTTGGTAAATCTGGTAGTTATATGTTAGGCGCTGAAGCCATGAATAGCGGCAACTATACCGAAGTCGATCTAAGCACCATTACCGCCCCTTCAGGTAATATTTTGTATAAAAGCTGTACCCCTCACTGATTTGATCAGTAGCGATACTAAAAAAGCCAGCTAATGTTAGCTGGCTTTTTGATATTTTAACAAATCAAAACATTTAGGTAATAAAAAACCCCAAACAGACTGTTCAGGGTTAATCATCTATTATGATCACTGCAAAATGGTGGCGTGGGGCAGGATCGAACTGCCGACACACGGATTTTCAATCCGTTGCTCTACCGACTGAGCTACCGCGCCTTACTAGATTGCTATTTAACTTATTGAGTTGATCCGTAAGTTATGGCGTCATCATTTGAGCGGCTATTAAACTAAAAAACGCCTTGGCTGTCAAGTGATATTTTAAATTTTTTGCAAAAAATTGGTTTTTACTCGCTGATTACATCAATTCATACCTTGTCAAAATCCGATGGATCGCTGTACAACCTGGTGTAAAGCCTGTAATGCCTTTTTTTCGCTCTAGGTCAGTTACTTGTTTGATAAACTTAGCGGCAATACCACGCCCACGATTGGCAGGGTGAACCACAATGTATTGTAATAGACGTTTGTCTTCAATACCTTCATCAAAACAACCGATTGCTGCAATCGGCTTACTGTTAAACATGCCCAAATACAGACTGCCGCCTTTGTTAAATGACTTTTCAAAAAGTGCTATAGCGTCTTTACCGTTAGCAAATTCGGGTGAAGTGTCGTACAGTTTTTCGACACGAAGTTTGAGCTCAGGGTCTTCTTTGGCAAGCTGATTGTCGTCAAAATGACGAATGGCAAAAGATTCGAGTGGCATACGAGTTCCTTAGGTCAATGTAAAATCATTTCAATATTATATGGTTACAATTGATGACTAATTCAATTCGTTTTTAACATCTTGTTTTCATTTAAAATTGCTAAAATAGCCCCATTTATCGTACAGTTTTTATAATTAAAAAAATTAAAATTGGGGCTTGTATGAGCATTTTTCGTTTTTTTGAAAATCGGCTAGAAGTTTATCCCGAAGACGATTATCAATTACCGACCGATAATTTTTTAAAGTTCTTATGGGCGTGTACTAAGGGCTTGCGCGGCTGGATTGCTGCCTTAATGATTTTGACCGGTTTGGTCGGCGTGTATGAGTCGCTTTTGTATAAATGGATTGGCGATATCGTGAATTGGCTGGGACAATATACCCCTGCCACGCTGTGGTCGGCAAAAGGCGATAGTTTGACCATGATGGCGGTGGTGCTGTTACTTAGCCCGATTTTGGTCGGTTTAAGCTCGCTGATTCATTTTCAGACCATTCAAGGTGTGTTCCCGATGCAGATGCGCTGGCGGTTTCACCGTCAGATGCTCGGTCAATCGATGCAGTTTTATCAAGATGAATTTTCGGGTCGCGTGTCGGCAAAGGTGATGCAAACCGCCCTTGCGGTACGCGATACGATTATGACGATTGCCGATATGTTTGTGTATGTGTTGGTGTACTTTGTCAGCAGTGGCATTATTTTGTTTAACCTTGATGGTTGGCTGCTTGTACCCTTTATTCTGTGGATGGTGATGTTTTTTGTAACGGTCGCGTTTTTTATTCCTAAGCTTAAAAATTCTGCCAGTCGCCAAGCCGATGCGCGTGCTTTGATGACAGGACGGATCACCGATGCCTATGCCAATATCACCACGGTAAAATTATTTAGCCATTCTCGCCGAGAGCTGAGTTATGCCAAAGATGCGATGGGTCAATTTTTGGATACGGTGCATGACCAAATGCGCTGGGTGTCTCGTCTTGAAGTTGTCAATCACATCACTAACGTGACCTTGGTCGGCACAACGGTGGCATTAGGGCTGTATCTGTGGTTGTATCAAAATCTAAGCGTAGGAGCGATTGCAGCGGCGACAGCAATGGCGATGCGTCTTAATGGCTTGACCCATTGGATCATGTGGCAGACCGCCAGCCTATTTGAAAACATCGGTACGGTACAAGATGGCATGAAAACCTTGTCAAAACCGCATACGGTGGTCGATAAAGTCAATGCCAAAGAAATTGCAGTCACGCAAGGTAAAATTGATTTTAGCCATGTGGACTTTAATTATGGACGCAGTGGTAACAAGACCAATGAAGCCGATGCCAAACAAAAACTACTCGATGACTTTAACCTGCATATCAAAGCAGGCGAAAAAATCGGTCTCGTCGGGCGTTCTGGGGCGGGTAAATCGACTTTGGTAAATTTACTCCTGCGTTTTTATGATGTCGATGGCGGGGCGATTTTGATTGATAATCAAAACATTGCGGAGGTCACCCAAGAAAGCCTACGCCAACAAATCGGCATGGTGACCCAAGATACCTCACTGCTCCACCGTACGGTACGAGAAAATATCGCCTATGGTCGCCCTGATGCCACCGATGACGACATTATCAACGCCGCCAAACAATCCCATGCGTGGGAATTTATCCAAAGCTTAAGTGATGCCAAAGGCAATAAAGGGCTTGATACCCAAGTCGGCGAGCGTGGCGTGAAGCTGTCGGGCGGGCAACGCCAGCGTATCGCCATCGCTCGGGTGATGCTTAAAAATGCCCCGATTTTACTGCTTGATGAAGCGACCTCGGCACTCGATAGCGAGGTGGAACACGCCATTACCGATAGCCTACACGATATGATGGCAGGCAAGACGGTGATTGCGATTGCCCACCGTTTATCGACGATTGCGTCGATGGATAGGCTGGTGGTGATGGATAAAGGGCAAATCGTGGAGCAGGGTAGCCATGCCCAGTTGCTTGCTCAAGATGGGGTGTATGCGAAGTTATGGGCAAGACAAAGTGGCGGGTTTTTAGGAGAAGATGACTAAAATGATTGATTGGCTTGAAAGAGTGAAAAGTTCATTTGAAGAACATAATACGGGTGATTTTTACTGTGTTATTGAAGAAGTTTTATCCCAAGAAAAGCTATCTTTTCCAAATATTTTGTTAGAGCATTCCAACGGCTTTGGCATCGGAACTCATGAATATACAATTTATTCTTTAGACAAGGATTGGGATAATCCAGAAGATTTTGTTGACTTCCTCCCCTCCCTAAAGTGAGGGGATTCCTACAGCTAGACGGTCAAGCCCGACCGCAAGAATGTTCCGACTGGCGTTAATATCTCTATCATGCCATTTGCCACACTTCGCACAAGTCCATTCTCTTATTCGCAAACCTGCTCTACCTTTCGGACTACTGGACGTATCGCCACAGCACGAACAAGTTTGGGTAGTATATCGTTCATTCACGATTTCAAAACGGCAACCTGCGTTCTCGCATTTGTAGGTCAGTTGTC